>Ga0209517_10000499_pt1 | contig 66632 bp, 46 predicted proteins | sample PeaSoiMetSII2010_FD_187695 | JGI IMG/M metagenome (GOLD analysis project Ga0209517, IMG submission 187695) | Peat soil microbial communities from Weissenstadt, Germany - SII-2010 (SPAdes) (version 2) | ecosystem: Environmental > Terrestrial > Soil > Wetlands > Peat | place: Germany... | reverse complement strand
GATGCATACTTCCCTCCTTCTACCTACTGTCACCTGCCCATCTGCCTACTGCCCACTGCCCATCTGCCTACTGCCCACTGCCCATCTGCCTACTGCCCACTGCCCATCTGCCTACTGCCCACTGCCTCACTACGGCCTTCCCAGCCCCGCGTGGTAATCCCACACGGCGTGGTAGTAGCTCATGAAGCGCACGGGCTCACAGCTCGGCTCGCCGACTTCGGCAAACGTGTAGCGATCGAAGTTGATGGATCGGAAAAGGGTGAAAAGCTCGTGCCAGGGATAAGCCGCATTGTCGAGGTTATTGATATGGCAACTGCGAATCCATGGTTTTAGTAGCTCGAAGCTCTGCCGGACGGATCCGTTCTCCACATCGGTGGGATTGGAGTTCCAGCAGGCGCCTACCAGAGGGTGATTGGCGACGGAGAGAATCTGATGAGCGTTGGCAGGAAGCTGCGTTCCCTCACCGTGGACCTCCATCCAGATTTCCGCTCCGTGGTCACGCGCGATGTCTCCGCACTTGGCCAGCGCATGACCGATCTGGTCGAGAGTCTGCTCGTGAGGAACATCGCGCGGGAATCCGTTGGGGCGCACCTTCACGCCCAGGCATCCAAGATCCTGCGCCAACTCGCACCAGCGGCGCGTTTCCTCGATGTTCTTCTCGACTGTGGCGCCGTCGGGCGACTCGTACTCGCAGGTCGTACCCAGGCTCACGAGGCGCACATTCGAATCGGCGAAGCGCTTCTTCACTTCCTCGCGTTGCGGCTTGCTGAGGGAGGGCTCGACGCCGTGCTTGTGCGTGGTCCGCAGTTCCACTCCAGCGAAGCCCGTCTTCTCGCAATTCTTGATAATAGTTTCGATGTCCCAGTCCCGAGCAAGATTGTAAGTCACCAGGCCGAGATGAAATGGCGGGGGCGTTCCGGCCGCCTCAGGAACGAAGGGTACTGCCGGAGTCTCGATGGCCTTCGCACCCTGCGCCAATCCGGCGATTCCGGCCGCTGAAACAACACCCGACTTCAGGAATTCCCGCCGCGTGGTTCCTGGCATTGTTGCCTCCCTTTATCTAAAATCTGAAACCTAGAGTTTAAGTTCCAACTATAATGAATTTGAAGGGACTTAGGGAATGATTCTCATCATCGACAACTACGACTCGTTCACCTACAACCTGGTCCAATATCTGGGTGAATTGGGCGCGGAAATGCGCGTGATCAGGAACGATCAGACCACCGTAGATGTGATCGAAAAAGACCTGCCCAGCGCTATCGTCATCTCGCCCGGACCCAAGACCCCGAGCGAAGCAGGCATCTGCCTCGAGGTGATCGTCAAGTTATCGGATCGTGTTCCCATTCTGGGAGTGTGCCTTGGCCACCAAGCTATCGGGCAAGCGTTCGGCGGCAGGGTCATCCGGGCGCCGGAACTGATGCATGGCAAGGTCAGCCAGGTCCACCACGACGGCAAAACTATTTTCGCAGACCTGCCCAATCCGTTCGAAGCCACTCGTTACCATTCGCTGATCGTGGAACGCGAGAGCCTTCCTGCTTGCCTTGAAATCTCCGCCACTTCTCCAGACGGCCTTATCATGGGCCTGCGGCACCGCCAAATGAAGGTGGAAGGGGTCCAATTTCATCCTGAATCAATCCTCACGCAGGCGGGAAAACAATTGCTCGCCAATTTCCTGAAGATGTAGGGTTGCTGAAGGTTGTCCGTCGTCAGTGGTCCGTTGTTCGTCATCCCAGCGCCGCCTGTTGGCATCCTGAGCGAAGCGAAGGATCTCTGTAGTTAGCCGCAGACTTCACAGCCCCAAAGCAACTGCGGAGATCCTTCGCTCAGGATGACACACCAAGCTGGAGCGAGCAGCGATGCAATGGCACAATGAACCAATGATTCAATGGCTCAATGATTCAATGACTCAATGATTCAAAGGCTCAACGGCATTTGTTCTTCTGGGTAAAATCGACGAGTTTTTGGAGTGTCTCGAGTGCGCGGCTGGAATCAATCACTGCAGACGCCATGCCGACGCCATCCATAAAATCTGCCGCCTTGCCCGCCACCACGAAAGCTGCCGCAGTGTTGGCGAGCACCACATCACGATGGGGGCCACGCTGACCTCGAAGGACGGATAGTGTAAGCTGGGCGTTGGTCTCTGCATCGCCGCCCCGCAGTTCCTCGAGGGGCGTCCGCGCCAAGCCGAACTCTTCAGGGATCACGTCGCGGGTCGCGACCACTCCGAAATTGTATGAAGAGAGCCGGGTAGAGCCGGAAAGAGTGATTTCGTCCATACCGTCGGAACCCGTCACTACGAAAGCCCGCTCGGTACCGACGGCGCCCAGGGCGCGCGCCATCATCTCCGTGCGCGACGCATCGTAAACACCGACGAGCTGAACCGAGGCTCGAAGTGGATTCGTAAGCGGACCCAGCAGGTTGAAAACGGATTTTGTCTTCAGAGCCCGCCTGGCGTTCATTACGTGCTTCATCGCCAGGTGTAGGCTCGGCGCAAACAGAAAAACCATGCCGACTTCTTTCAGGCACGCAGGAATGCGCGCGTAAGGTAGGTCGAGCGAGACGCCGAGAGCCTCGAGCACGTCCGCGCTGCCGCAACGGCTCGAGATGGAGCGGTTGCCGTGCTTGGCCACTCGGACCCCGCCGGCCGCAGCCACCAGCGCTACCGCCGTAGAGACGTTGAACGTGGCGTGACCGTCGCCCCCGGTTCCACAAGTGTCGAGCAAGGGGCCCCCTGCCCGCAGGCCTTCCAGATCAACTCCCGCCTGCCGCAATCCCTCGGCGGCATGATTGCGCATCACTTCCGCGAACCCGACCAGTTCCTCGGCCTGCTCGCCCTTGTCCCGCAAGGCCGCAAGGAAGCTGACGATCTCCTCGTCGGGTACACAGCCTGACAACAAGCGCTCCATCACCGCCCCAGCGTTGGCGCGGCTGAGGTGTTGCCGGGATTCGAGTTTTTCAATCGCCTCGTGGATTTGCATGACTGCTGAACGTTCGTTGTCGCCCTTCGTGGTCCGCCGCCCGGGCATGCACGTTGCAATTACACCCCACATTTCTTATACTGCCAGATTACACAGTAATTGCAAACCGGTAGAGCCGCAAAGCGCCTTTGCCGTAGAACCTCGTCAAGCCGGAAGGTGGGGTGACACTGCGGGCGACAGGCGACTGACAACTTAAGACTGACGACGACTGAAAACTTCCAAAATGAAGATACACGAATACCAAGCCAAGCAAACACTTGCGAAGTTCGGCGTGGCGACCCCACGCGGTGAAGTTGCCTTTAGTCCCCAGGAGGCGCGTGCGGTGGCGGAGCGGCTGGGCGGAACCGTCGTGGTGAAGGCGCAGATTCATGCGGGAGGCCGGGGCAAGGCAGGTGGTGTAAAGTTGGCCCGCAACCCGGACGAAGCTCAGCGCATCTCGGCCGAGTTGCTTGGCAAGAGGCTGGTTACGATTCAAACGGGCCCTGAAGGACGCGTGGTGAAGCGCGTTTTGATCGAGGAAGGTCTGGAAGTGGCGCGGGAGCTCTACCTGGGCCTGGTGATCGACCGCACTACTGCCGGCCCGGTTTTCATGGCCTCGACTGAGGGCGGGGTGGAAATCGAAGTTGTGGCAGCCGAACATCCGGAGAAGATTTTGAAGGAATTCATCGACCCCGCTCTGGGCCTGCAGCCTTTCCAGGCACGCAAATTGGCCTTCGGGCTCGGCCTGGAAGCGAAGCTGGTGAATGAAGCCGTGCGCTTCTTTTCCAATTTGTATCAGGCTTTGATCTCGACGGACGCTTCGCTGGTCGAGATCAATCCCTTCGTGCTCACGCGCGACGGCCGTCTTCTGGCGCTCGATGCCAAGATGAACTTTGATGACAACGCGCTTTACCGGCACAACGAGATCCGCGGCCTGCGCGACCTGGACGAGGAAGATCCGCTCGAAGTGAAAGCTTCAAATTACAGTTTGAACTACATCCGCTTGGACGGGAACGTGGGCTGCATGGTGAACGGCGCGGGCCTCGCTATGGCCACCATGGACATCATCCAGTACGCCGGCGGACGCCCCGCGAATTTCCTGGACGTGGGCGGCGGCGCCAATGAAGAACAAGTCCGCCACGGTTTCGAGATCATTCTGAGCGACGCCAACGTGCGCGCCGTGCTTATCAACATCTTCGGCGGAATTATGCGGTGCGATATCGTAGCGAATGGAGTAATCGGGGCGGTCAGATCCCTCGGGACCAAAGTGCCGGTCGTGGTTCGGCTGAAAGGGACGAACGTCGAACTCGGGCAGCAAATCCTGCGCGAGTCCGGCTTGAACTTTGCCGTCGCTGACGACATGAAGGACGCGGCAGAAGAGGTTGTTGCGCTCGGGCGTGAATCGCCTCATTGACGGGTTAAACCAGTCTTGTGGCCAAAACCAAGATGGGCTTTAGCGTGTCCTCTGTGCCCCTAAAAGACTCAACACAGAGCGCGCGGAGCGTCTTAGTGACCTCTGTGTTTAATCATTCCTTGTCCACCCAGAACACAGAGAAGAGGAACTTATCAGTGCGAGAGGATGACAGACTGTGGCGATACTGGTTGATCAAAACACCCGCCTCCTGGTTCAAGGAATCACCGGGCGCGAGGGAACCTTCCACACACAACAGGCCCTGGCATACGGCACCAAGGTCGTGGCCGGGGTGACGCCGGGCAAGGGCGGGGGAGCCGTTGACGGCATACCCGTATTCAATACGGTTCAGGCGGCCAAAGAAGCGACCGGCGCGAATGCTTCGGTGATTTTTGTTCCGCCGCCGTTTGCTGCTGACGCGATCCTGGAAGCGGCTGATGCCGGGTTGTCGCTGGTGGTTTGTATCACGGAAGGGATCCCGACGCTCGATATGGCGCGTGTGATGTATTATCTCTCGCGAACCAAGACGCGGCTGATCGGCCCCAACTGCCCTGGTATTATTTCTCCCGGGAGGTGCAAGATTGGTATTATGCCGGGGCAGATCCACCTTGAAGGAAACGCCGGTGTGGTGTCGAGAAGTGGAACCCTGACCTATGAAGCGGTTGGCCAGCTTACCGCATTGGGAATTGGCCAATCCACCTGCATCGGTATCGGCGGTGACCCGATTATCGGAACCAGCTTCGTCGATGTTCTGAAGCTCTTCAACGAAGACGCGGAAACACACGGCATCGTCATGATTGGGGAAATCGGCGGCACGGCAGAAGAGGAAGCCGCCGCTTTTATTAAGGCGCACGTCAAGAAACCGGTGGTAGGATTCATCGCCGGACGCACGGCGCCACCGGGCCGCCGTATGGGCCACGCGGGGGCTATTATTTCAGGCGGCAAAGGCACTGCCGCGGACAAGATCGCCGCACTCCAGGCGGCGGGGATTGCGGTGGCGGAGAGCCCGGCGCTGATAGGCGTAACGTTGAAGGAAAGTCTGAAGGCTAAAGGTTAAAGGATAAAGATCGAGATGCACGATTAGCTATTCATAACTGTCTGTCATGCTGAGCGAAGAGAAGCATCTCTGCAGTTCGACTCGGCCCGTCTGATGCACCGACTGCAGAGATGCTTCTCTTCGCTCAGCATGACACGCTTGAGCCTTTATTCGAATGGAGAGACATGGGAATTGAACGTACGCTTACGATAGTAAAGCCCGACGCCGTGGCGGCGGGGCACATTGGTGAGATCATTAAGATCTTCGAGGAGAACGAGTTCAAGATCGTCGCGGCGCGCCTGGTGAATCTTACGAAGAAAGAGGCAGAAGGTTTCTACGCCGTTCACCGGGGCAAGCCATTTTTCGAGAGCCTCACGACCTTCATGAGCTCGGGCCGCGCCTTGGTGATGGTACTGGAAGGCGAACAAATTATCTCCCGCCTGCGCGAGGTTATGGGCGCCACCAATCCCGCGAGCGCCGCTCCCGGAACCATCCGTAAGCTCTATGCCGCGAACATCGAACGCAATGCCGTGCACGGCTCCGACGCACCGGAGACCGCCGCTTATGAGATCGGCTATTTTTTCCCGGGCGTGGACCTGGCGGTCTGAAACCCCGAACGAATCCGCTTAGGGGCACCTCATGGAGTGCCCCTACCCCGATCATTGATGGAAACCGCCCGCATGAAACGCGCAGCCCTTGGGGTTCGCATACACTCCGGCTGGGGAGTGCTGGTGGCCGTCTCCGGTGACGCAGATTCGCTGGAAGTATTAGAGCGGAGGCGCATCGTCACTGCGGATCCTACCATAGCAGGAGCCAAGCAGCCCTATCACTTCGCAGAGGGTCTCGGGCTTCTAGAGGCGGAAAGATATCTTGCGGATTGTACAGGCGCTTCAGAGCGCCTGGCTTTCGATGCCCTCAAAGAGGTGGTCGGCAATTTGGAGGCGCGGCGATGTCCAATTGCGGGTTGCGCGGTGCTCCTGGCTTCGGGCCGCGCCCTGCCACCCCTCCCCAAAATCCTCGCATCGCATGCCTTGATTCACACAGCCGAAGGCGAGTTCTTTCGCGATGCGGTTAAGAACGTTTGCCAGCGTTTGGAAATCCCTGTCACGGCACTCAAAGAGCGAGACCTCGACGGTCGGGCAAGGACTGCTTTTGGGAATGAGGCAAGTCGAGTGCAGCACAGGATTTCAAGCCTGGGAAGATCGATCGGCCCACCTTGGACGAAGGACCACAAAGCTGCGGCGCTCGCCGCGGCGATCATTCTGGCGGCTTAGCCCCAACCTTCAGGTCAGCAGTGTGAGAACGGCGGGCCGGATAGGATGTTGAAAAACCCATCCAGGCCGTCATCCTGAGCGCCGCGAAGGATCTCCGCAGTTCGTTGAAATCACAACTGCTGAGATTCTTCGCTTCGCTCAGAATGACAAGTTGCGTGTCCTATTTCGCGTCCCGTTAGAGTTCGACGCGGTGGGCGCGGAAGTTTCAAGTACAATGTTTGTGTGTTGCCTTTCCAGTTCGGCAAGTTTCTGGTCATCGTCGGTGTGCTGCTGGTGGCTGCCGGTTTGTTGCTCATGACCGGCGCCAGGTTCTCGCTTTTCGGCCTGGGGCGATTGCCGGGGGATATCGTGTACAAAGGCAAGAACGTGCAGTTCTACTTTCCCATCGTCACGTGCGTGCTGTTGAGCGTAGTGGTGACGCTGGTGCTTTGGATTATTTCGCATTTTACAAGGCGATGAGCCGAGTTTTCAGTCATCAGTGTTCAGTTCTCAGTTCTTCCTTCAAAGGTTGGCTTGACTGATTGCTGACGACTGAGAACTGAAAACTTCTTTTATGGAACAAGCACTTCTCAATTTTGGCCCGACAAGGAAGATATTCAGCATCTCTGAGCTGAGCCGGGAAATCAAAGACCTGTTGGAACGGCAGTATAGCGACGTGTGGGTCACGGGGGAAGTCTCAAACTTCCGCCCCGCCGCCTCTGGCCATCTTTATTTCACGCTGAAGGACGAGACCGCCCAACTTCGCGCGGTGTGCTTTCGCAACCAGGCGCGCTACCTGAAATTCAAACCCCAAGACGGCATTTCGGTGATCGCACGCGGACACCTCAGTGTTTACGAGGCACGAGGCGAGTATCAGCTTTACGTTGAGTACCTCGAACCCGCTGGCCTGGGCGCGCTTCAACTGGCCTTCGAGCAACTAAAACAGAAACTCGCCGCGGAGGGGCTGTTCGATACTGCGCGCAAGAAGCCCCTGCCAGTGCTTCCGCGTACCATCGGTGTAGTGACATCTCCAACCGGCGCTGTCATTCGCGACATCCTGCGCGTACTCCGCCGCCGCTTCCGAAATATGAACGTGCTGCTCTATCCTGTCAAAGTACAGCGCGAAGGCGCGGCGGAGGAGATTGTCGAGGGGGTCGCCTACTTTAACCGGGAGCAGATCGTTGATGTGATCATCGTGGGGCGCGGCGGGGGATCGCTCGAGGACCTATGGGCGTTCAACGAAGAAGTGGTGGCGCGGGCCATCGCGGCTTCCGGAATTCCGATAGTCTCCGCCGTGGGTCACGAAACGGATTTTACCATCGCAGATTTCGTCGCTGACCTGCGTGCGCCGACGCCCTCGGCCGCCGCCGAACTGGTCGTACACCGGAAGCAGGACTTCATAACGGAGCTGGAAAATCGTGCCCGCCACATGGCCCAGATAATCCGGTTGCAGCTTTCCGAAGCCCGCCAGCGGCTTACGGAACTGCGTATGCACCACGCCTTTCAGATGCTGGCAACCAGGATTGCAGAAAGAGCCCAACAGGTGGACGACGTCGTCGCATCGCTCGATCGTTCCATGCGCTCCCGGTTGAATTCGGCCAGACAGGAGTGGCTGCGGGCTTCGGCCGGGGTAGTCAGATACGATTTCCGGCGACTTCTGGGATTGAAGCGCGCGGCGTTAGATGATCGCGAGGGACGATTTGAAACTGCGCTCCGCCGCTTTCTGACGGAGCGACGAAGCCGCTTGGCTCACGTGGGAACTCTCTTGAAGGAACGGAGCCCTCTGACGATCCTTCAGCGCGGCTATTCGATCACCCGCGACGCCGCAGGCAAGATAGTTCGTGACGCCGAAGCAGTGGCTCTCGGCAGCGATATTACCGTTCGATTGGCGCGGGGAGAACTCGCCGCAGAGGTCAAGCACAAGAAACTGTAGCCGATGGTTCCCCCTCTCCGGGGAGGAGGGGCCAGGGGTTGTGGACCGAGCCTATTCGCGGACCGACCACCCCTCGCCCCTCCTTAGCCAAGGAGGGGAATTACCAGTTACTCATACCGCAGAGCCACGATCGGGTCGAGCCGGGCAGCCTTCATGGCCGGCCAGAGGCCGAAAAACAGGCCGATGCTTGTCGCCACGCCAAAGCCCGCTACGACGGACCAAAGCGGCACGGTAGACGGCAGCCCAGGCACGAAGACCCGGATCATAAAGCTCAGCAGCCAACCCACGGCGATTCCCAAAAGTCCGCCCGAGCCGGTGAGCACGATGGCCTCGAGCAGGAACTGCCAGACAATATCGCGCCGGCGCGCGCCGATGGCCTTGCGCACTCCAATCTCGCGCGTTCGCTCCGTAACCGAAACCAGCATGATGTTCATCACTCCGATGCCCCCCACCAGCAGGCCGATCGAGGAGATCACCACCATCACCAGCGCCACGGTGCCGATAATGGCGCGGAAGTCGGAAATCAGGGACTCCGCCGTCGAGATCCCGAAATTATCGGGATCGGAGAGCTTCACGTGGCGGCGGCGACGCAGCAAGCCGCGCACTTCATCTTGCGCTGCATCCATTCTTCCATGGTATACCAGGACGCTGAGGAAGTGATCTTTGGCGTTGGGATAGAGCTTCTTGTAGGTCCAGTAGGGAATGAAGATGTCATTATCGTCGGGGCTGTCTCCCAGAAATCCTTTGTACTTCTGGAGCGAACCGATGACTTCGAACGTATGTCCATCCACGACGAGGTCCTTACCGACCGGGTCTTCGGGTTTGAACAGGCGCTCCACCACGTTGTTGGCGATTACCACCACGTCGCGCCGATGGAGGTCGTCCGCCTGCGTGAGAAAGCGGCCGTCTGCCAGCTCCGAATTCGACAGAGCCATGTAGTTGGCATCCACGCCCATGAATTGGGCGCCCGCCATCTCGCGGCCTTTGTAGCGCGCCGTGGAGGGTGGCAGACCGAAGTCACTGATCTGTTGGAACAGGGCCACTGACACTTCCTCAACGTCCGCACATTGCTCCTTGATCGCCTGAGCGTCTTCGAAACTGAGCGGTTTGCGCAACCGCTCCTCCCGGGTCAGGCGATGCGGCGTGCCCATCTGGAGCTTGTAGATCCAAAGAACGTTGGTGCCGTATTGCTCGGCCACATCCACCAACTTGGCATCCAACCCCTCGATGATCGAGGCCACTGCAATCACTGTCGTGGTGCCGATAAGGACGCCCAACACAGTGAGGAACGCCCGGAACTTGTGCGTGCGCAGGGTGTCGAGCGCCAGCATCAGGTTTTCGCCGACAGCCCGCCAGTAAGTCATCATGCTATTTCTCCGCGCGCAGCGCCTGGATGGGATCAAGCGCAGCCGCCCGCATCGCCGGGTAGATGCCGAAGAAGAGCCCGACCAGGGTTGACAGCGTGATGCCCACGATCACGGCGGCGAGCGGCACCGAGGCAGTGAAAACCTGCGCCACCAGCCAGGCGATGCAGTAAGCAAGGAGCACTCCGGCGGCCCCTCCGGTAAAGGCCAAGGTTGCGGCCTCGATCACGAACTGCCAGAGGATGTCTTGGCGGCGCGCCCCGACTGATTTGCGAATGCCTATTTCATGTGTGCGCTCGGTGACGGTCGCTAGCATAATGTTCATGATCACAATGCCGCCTACCACCATGAACACAGCCACCACGCCGATGGTGACCGCAAAAATGCTGCTGGTGAGGCTTTTCCAGGCGTTCATCAACGTTTCGGAGGCGTTGATGCCGAAGGTATCTTCGTCGTGGTAGGGGATGTGGCGGCGCGCCCGCATGAGGACCTCGGTTTCATCTTCGAGTTCCGCCATGTGTTTCGAATCGGGCGCCTTGATGAAAACTATGAGCTCCAGGCGCGGCATATACAGGTCGCGGAAAGTGCCGAGCGGAATGAAGACGAAGTTGTCCTCGCTGATGCCAAACGCTGAGCCCACTTTATCCGCGACGCCGATGATGCGGAAGCTCTGTCCCCCTACGAGTAGTTCCTTGCCGATCGGATCGACGGCCGGAAATAGCTTATCCACGATGTCCTGGCCGATAAAACAGACCCGTTCGTTGTGGCGGTAATCCTGGTCGGAAATGTAGCGGCCGTAAAGCGCCTTTTCCCGGCCGATGTCCACGTGGCTGGGAGTGATTCCCATCAAAGTTACTTCATCAATCGAATGTCCTTGATACCGCGCCTCAGGGCCGGGGTTGAGTTGCGCGATGGCGCTGATCGCTTGATAGTCTGGCAGCGCCTCCCGCAGGTATTCATATTCCTCGATGCGGATGGGTTTGTTGCGTCTCAACGCTTTCAAGTAGCTGTCGTAGCCTTGTGCCCACTTGAACTGAAACAGCACGAAGGTGTTGGTGCCCAGATTAGCGATCTTGGTGGCAATGTAGACGTTCATGCCGTTCACCACCGACATCACGACGATGAGGGTGGTGGTGGCGATGACGACGCCGAGCAGAGTGAGGAAAGAACGCAGTTTATGACTGCGGAGTTCACCAAGGGCATTCCAGAAGGCTTCGCGAACCGCCACCCAGAAACTGGTCTGCTGGCGTAGGGTCGCCTGCGATTCGGCAACAGCAATCCGGGCTTGGGTGAAGGTGGCCACGTTGGCAGCGTCCATTCCGCTCTTTGGCAAGAAGCTGATTACGGCAACTGCGGGGCATTTCCTTTATGTTCTCGCAAGATCTCAGACTCCTGTTAGGTAATAGTGTACACCATTGGACTGAGCCAGTAAACTCGGACCTCTATGCGATCTCTATTTAAATTACGTCAGAGTCTTGGCAAAAGTTTCCGGTCAAAAGGGGCTTGGGGTCAACCGGGGATTAACAGGTCACTTCTTCATTACTTCGCCGTTGGCCGAGCCAAATGGAAAGCGGCGGCGCAGAATTGTCGTTATAGCTTATATCCGATCTTGCGCAGAAAATCTTTGCGGATCTTGATGTCGGCTTCGGTTTCGATCCCCTTGGTTTTCACGCCGTCGATAACGCCGAGGATGCCTCGGCCCTGTTCGGTCTCGGCGACAACCACCTCGACGGGATTGGCGGTGGCGCAAAAAACCCGGCAGACCTCGGGGACAGTCTTGACGGTGTTCAGGATGTTGACTGGAAAGCCTCCATCCATGAATATGATGAAGCAATGGCCGCAAGCGAGCGCCATGGCATTCTTTTGTGCCAGTTCGATCAGGCGCTGGTCATTGCCGGAGTGGCGCACCAGGGCGGGGCCGGAGGATTCGCAGAATCCGATGCCGAATTTCATTCCGGGAACGGTCTGGACGATAGCCTCGTGCAGATCTTCGACGGTCTTGATGAAATGCGATTGGCCGAGGATGAAATTCATGTCAGCGGGTTTTTCGATCGCAACGGTTTTGAGTTCCATGCAGCCTCCCTCCGCAGATCACTCAGATTTCAGAGATCTTACTCCTCAGAGACCTTAAGGACCGCGAGAAAAGCCTCTTGCGGGATATCCACGCGGCCCACGCGTTTCATGCGCTTCTTGCCTTCCTTCTGCTTTTCGAGCAGCTTGCGTTTGCGTGTGATGTCGCCGCCATAGCACTTGGCCAAGACGTTCTTTCGCATGGGCGGGACGTTCTCGCGAGCTATAACTCTTGACCCGATGGAAGCCTGGAGCGCAACCTCGAAGAGTTGTCGGGGGATGAGCTTGCGCATCTTCGTGCACAGAACGCGTCCGCGCCCAAAGGCGTTATCACGGTGGCTGATGAAGGAAAGGGCATCGACCGGCTCGCCGGCCACCAGGAAATCCACCTTCACCAGGTCGGAGACCCAGTACCCGGCAAAATGATAGTCGAGCGAGGCATAGCCCCGCGAGACGGACTTCAGCCGATCGTAAAAATCCAGCACGATCTCGTTGAGAGGTAATTCGTATGTGAGCAGAACGCGCTTGGGCGAGACGTATTCGAATCCCTTTTGCACGCCGCGTTTCTCCTCCAGCAATTTGAGGATGCCGCCAAGGTACTCGTCCTGGGTGAATATCTGCGCGCGGATCACCGGCTCTTCTACCTTTTCGATATCGCCGGCCGGAGGAAACTTATTGGGAGTGTGCACGTCCAGAATCTCACCGGTTTTCGTGGTGACACGGTAGCGGACGCTTGGGGCTGTCGTGATGAGGTCGAGGTTGAACTCCCGCTCCAGGCGTTCCTGGACAATTTCCATGTGCAGCAGCCCGAGAAAGCCGCAGCGAAAGCCGAAGCCCAAGGCCTCGGAGTTCTCCGGCTCGTAGAAAAGCGAGGAGTCGTTCAGGCGCAGCTTCTCGAGCGCATCGCGCAGCTGCTCATAATCGCTCGCGATCACGGGATACATCCCCGCGAAAACCATGGGCTTGATTTCCTCGAAGCCGGGCAGCGGCGCGGCGGCGGGTCGCGCGTCGTCAGTGATCGTATCGCCGATGCGCGTATCGGAAATGCGCTTGATGTTGGCGACGACGAAACCGACTTCACCAGCCTCGAGGCGTTCCACGCGGACCGGCTTCGGCGTCAGCACGCCCAACTCCTCAACCGTGTAGACCTGATTGTTGGACCAGAAGCGGATTCGCGTGCCAATTGTCAACGCACCCTGGACAACGCGGCTGAGCACCACGACTCCACGATAGCTATCGAACCAGGAATCGAAGATGAGCGCCTGCAGAGGTTCATCCGGCGAGCCGCGCGGCGCCGGCACACGCGCCACGATCGCTTCCAGCACTTCGTTCACGCCGGTTCCCTGCTTGGCACTGATCATCAGGGCTTCGCTGGGATCGAGCGTCAAGGCGTGTTCGATTTGCTGCTTGGTGGCGTCGACGTCCGCGCCCGGCAGGTCGATTTTGTTGATGACGGGGATGATTGCCAGGTGGTTGTTTAGAGCGAGTTGCGCGTTGGCGAGGGTCTGGGCCTCGACGCCCTGGGAGGCATCGATCACCAGCACTGCGCCCTCGCAGGCAGAAAGGCTGCGGGATACCTCGTAGGAGAAATCGACATGGCCGGGGGTGTCGATCAGATTCAACTGGTACAGATTGCCATCGCGGGCGCGGTAATGAAGACGGACGGCGTGCGCCTTGATGGTAATGCCCCGCTCGCGCTCCAGATCCATCGAGTCGAGCACCTGGGCGGACATTTCCCGCAGCGAAAGCGCGCCGGTGATCTCCAGCACACGGTCGGCCAGGGTGGACTTGCCGTGGTCAATGTGAGCGACTATCGAGAAGTTGCGAACGTAACGTGCGTCCGTAATGTGTAACCCTTTTATATAACCCTTTGAAAATCTAACAAAAGGGCGATAACCTGTCAAACTTGGAGTTGGATCAATTGGGGGAGTCGTCATTGCCGCGAAAGCGGGAATCCAATTCCTGAGAAATATCCGAGATGGATTCCCGCTTACGCGGGAATGACAGTGCCAAGCGGAGCTCGATCGTTCTTCCGGGGGGATCGAACATGGCTTACGATAATTTGCTTTACGTCAAGCGCGATGCAATCGGTTATGTAACGGTCAATCGTCCCGAGAAGCTCAACGCCCTGAACCGGAAAACCATGGATGAGTTGGAGGGATGTTTTCAAGAGATCGAAAGCGACGATGAAGTGCGAGCCGTCATCCTTACCGGGGCGGGTGAGAAGGCATTTGTGGGAGGCGCGGACATCAACGAACTGGCCGTCCAGGCGCCCGTAGAAGGCAAAGAGATGTCGGTGCGCGGGCAAAAGATTCTGGACCTGATCGAGCACTTGGGCAAGCCGGTGATTGCCGCGATCAATGGTTATGCACTGGGGGGAGGTTGCGAGCTGGCGCTGGCATGCACCCTGAGGATCGCTTCAGAAAATGCGCGCCTGGGCCAGCCAGAAGTCAAGCTGGGGATCATTCCGGGCTACGCCGGCACACAGCGGTTGCCGCGGTTGGTGGGCAAAGGACGCGCCTTGGAAATGGTGCTGAGCGGCGATCCCATCAGCGCTGCGGAGGCCTATCGCATCGGATTGGTCAATCAGGTTGTGCCGCCGCATGACCTCATTGCCACAGCCGAGAAGCTCGCGCAAAAAATCACGGCCAATGCGCCCCTGGCGGTGAAGTTCGCGCTCGAAGCTGTGAACCATGGCTTGGAAATGACCGAAGCCGAGGGCCAGTTCCTGGAAGCTAATCTGTTCGCGTTATGCTGCACGACGGCGGACATGAAGGAAGGCACTCGCGCGTTTCTGGAGAAACGGCCGGCGCGGTTTACAGGGAAGTAGTCCATTGTCAGTTGTCCGTAGTCCGTTGTTTAACCACGAACTACGGACGGTAGACAACGGACCACGGACGACGGACAACGGACCAATGGGTTCACGCAGAAAATCCCGCGAATTCGCTATGCAAATGCTCTATCAATGGGAGATCTGTGGTTATACTCCCGCACAGGTGGAGGCGACCTTTTTCGCCAACCAGAGGGCAGACACTGAGGAGGAGGGTTTCGCCCGCAATTTGTTTGAAGGGGCAATTGCAAATATCGATCAGCTCGATGGCGTGGTTCGGGCCCATAGTGACAACTGGCGCTTGGAGCGCATGGCGGCGGTGGACCGCAACATCCTGCGCGTCGCCCTTTTCGAACTCCTCCACCACCCCAGTACGCCCGCCGCTGCCGTGATCAACGAGGCGCTGGAGATCGCCCGGCGTTTTTCAACCGGAGATTCCGTCGAGTTCGTCAACGGCGTACTGGACGGCATTCGCAAGAAACTTCCTCTGCAAGACCCCCAGCCTGGATGACGCCGGCTGGGGATGCGTCGCTTCGCCACCGCGTCGGCCCTAGAGTAAATCATCGTGGCCCAGGCGCTCCAGTTCCTGAACGGCCTTTCCGACATCCTGCGATCGCTCGCGAGCGCAAACGAGTAGCGCATCATTGGTTTCGACGACCACGAGATCATGTATCCCGACCGTAACTACAAACTTCTTCGGCGAAACAACCATGTTACGCTGCGAATCGAGACTTAAACCGGCGCTAGACCGGACGTTCCCCTCTGAGTCTTGACGGCTTAACTCGTACACGACCGCCCAGCTTCCCACGTCGTTCCAGCCAATATCCGCGGGCACCGCATAGATATCGGAGATCTTTTCCATGATTGCGAAGTCGATGGAGATCTTTTGGAACTTGGCGTAAAGCTGGCGGAAGGCGCGCGAGCGAATTCCCCCGGCGTCGGCAATCTGTCTTACCAGACTTGACATCTTCGGCTGGAAGCGCTCGAAGTTCTCGATCAGCGTGGCAGCTTTCCAAATGAAAATGCCGCCGTTCCAGAGATACCGCCCTGAGGCGACGTAGCGCCGCGCCACAGCCAGCTCCGGCTTCTCAGTGAAACTCTCGACGTGGAACACTTCGCGCCCTGCCACTCGGCCTTGCCGCCGGCCCAGTCGAATGTACCCAAAGCCGGTTTCAGGCCGCGTCGGTTTCAGCCCCATGACCACGGAACGCCCAGGCTGACACGCCACGCGGCACGCCGCAGCAAGCAGGCGGCAAAAAAGCGCGGGTTTGGCGATGATCTGATCGGAGGGTAAAACCACCATGAGACCTTCCGGGTCTCGCCGCGCGATCTCTTGCGCCGCTACCGCCAGCGTGGGAGCCGTATTCCGCGAGGCCGGCTCGCCAAAAATCTGATTGGAAGGAAGACGCGGCAGAAGCCGTCGAATGTTCCGCAATAACGGCGCACTGGTGAAAATGTAGATTTGGTCAGGGGGAATGACGGGCTGAATTCGCGCCACCGTTTGTTCGAGAAGCGACTGCCGACCAAACAAGGTCAGCAGTTGTTTCGGGTGTCGCCGGCGGCTGAGGGGCCAGAAACGCGTACCGCTTCCCCCCGCCATGACTACGCCATAGGCATGCTCAAACACTGAATCGATAGCCATATTCACACGTCAAAGACAACTTTCGCGATGTCTTCCGGGGGAATGTTGTGAGCCGCGAGTGGCCGCCTGAAGTCCTGCACGAGGTTGGGAACATAATACTTCAGGAGGCGCGATGTTTGGAGGGGAGCGAATCTGTAGGCTCCCGCCGCAGGGGGGATGACCCAAGTCTCCCCCGTGCGATAGCCCAGCCAGCCCGCGGTGTTCTCGATACGTCCTTCGCCTTGCAGGATGGAATAAACCTCCACTCGTTGTGGCGAACTCTTGAAGGTGGCTTTCTTGCGCAGGAATATTTCTTCAACTGCGAAGTAGCGGCAAGCCGTAATGTACCGCCGAGTACCGAAGGACTCCTGGAATTCCCAACGCGGCAGGCGGTACTGGGGAGGCAAATCTTCCTCTATAACGTCCATGCCTTTTGACAAATGGAGAGGGCGAGGTCTCCCGTCGAGCCCAGGTCTGCCATAGTCATCAAGGCGGTAGGTAAGATCCGAATTCTGCTCGGCCTCGAACAGAACCAGGCCGGGGCCAAGAGCGTGCACTGTGCCGGGCGGAATGAAAACGGCCTCCTCTGCCTTGGGGCGATGGCGAATCAGAAGTTCCCTCGACTTTCCCTTTTCGAAGGCTGATTTCAGAGCTTCCCGAGTGATTCCCGGCTTTACTCCCACGAGGATTTCCGCGTTCGGGTCGGCTTGGATGATATACCACATCTCGCACTTGCCGACATTTCCCGGGTCGTGCACGCGCGCATAGTCGTCGTCGGGATGAACTTGCACCGATAACCAGTCGCTTGTGAAGATGTATTTGGCGAGCAAGGGAAAACGCGCCCCCTCCCAAGCTCGCCCGTGGAGCGCTGGCCCGTACTTTTCGGAGGCTTCCGCCAGCGTCAGGCCCGCAACCGGACCGTTCAGGAAACGAGAGGTGTCGTCGTTGGACCAGACTTCGCCGATCAACTCGCCCGGATTACTCGCGCCCCTCGAGATCTCCGCTTTTCGGGAAACCGGGAGGTCGGTTTCTTCCTGCGCCGGGTATATGGGCGCGAGATCATCCCGGCCCCAGATCTTCGGTTTAAAAACTGTGGAGAGCTGAAGAGGAGTGTTCAGCGTCGACATGGTTCATTCACAACCTGGCGAAGAACGCGGCCATACGTCGCAACCCCTCGTTGATATGTTCCAGCGAGGTTGCGTAGGAGATCCGGATGTGCTCGTGCGTTCCAAAGGCGGTTCCGGGGACGACAGCGACGTGCGCCTCTTCGAGCAGGCGCTCCGCCAGTACGGCTGTATCGCCCAAGCCGTCTTTCTTAAGATAATACCCGACATTCGGGTAGGCGTAAAAGGCGCCGTGCGGAGGAACACACCGGAGGCCGGGTATGGATTTCAACCCCTCCATGAGGCGATCCCGCCGGCGACGATACTCGGCGAGCATCGCGTGCACCGGTTCCTGTGGCCCCTCGACAGCGGCCAGCGCGGCCTTCTGCGCAATCGAGGTGGGGTTCGAAGTCGAATGGCTCTGGAGCTTCAGCATGTTGGCCAACAACCCGGCAGGGCCTAACGCAAACCCGACTCGCCAGCCCGTCATCGCGTACGTTTTGGAAAAAGAATCGACTATCAGCAGGTGTTTACGTTCTCTCGAGGACCCGAGCGAAAACGGCTTGCGCCCGTCGTACACGAAATGGCAATAGCATTCGTCTGAGATCAGAAGCAGGTCATGGCGGATGGCCAACGCCAGGATCTTTTCCATCTCTCCGGGCGGAACCACGGCGCCGGTGGGGTTCTGGGGCGAGTTCACGATGATCAGCCGAGTCTTGGGAGTGATCAGCTTTTCGATGGCTTTGGCGTGTACGGCGAAATTCTCGCTCTCGCTGGTCTCCAGCAGAACGGGCTTGGCGCCTTCGTATTTGATGATTTCGAGGAAGGTCACCCAGTGCGGTGTCGGTAAGATGACCTCATCACCTTCGTTCAGCACCGAGGACATCGCTTCAAAGATCGCCTGCTTCCCCCCCACCGTCACCAGGCACTCCTCAACCGTGTAGTTCGATCCGTAAGACTTCGCGTGGTGCTCTACCAGGGCTTGCCTCAGCTCCCGGATGCCGCCCGTGGCCGTGTACTTGGTGAAATTATCGTTAATGGCGCTGATGGCAGCTTTCTTGATATGGTCCGGCGTGGGGAAATCCGGCTCGCCGGCGCCGAAGTCCGCCAGTCCAGCATCCTTGGCTTTCAGTTTTTCCGCCTTTTGCAGGATGGTGGCGATAGTCGAAACCGAAATCCGGGAAATGCGCTCGGAAAGCCGCAATTCAACCTCCCTTAAATCTTGCCTTGCAAGACTTTCTGACGAAGCCGATCCTCGACCAACGGGGGAACCAAGTCTTTCACCGAGCCCCTGTTCTGGAAAATCTCTCTGACCAGGCGGGAACTGACGTAGTTGTAGGACTCAGCGGGGACCAGGAAAACGGTCTCGAGGCTCGGCTCGAACTTGCGGTTCATGATGGCCATCTGGAGTTCGTACTCATAGTCCGTGAAGGCGCGGATGCCGCGCAGAATAATCCCTGCGTTCTTCTGCTTGGCGTAAACTACGAGCAGCCCCCCGAATGTCTCCACGGAGACATTGGGCATATCACGAGTGACTTCCTGAAGCATCTCGACGCGTTCCTCAACGGTGAAGAGCGGCGCCTTATCCGGGTTTGTCCCCACCGCAACAACCAATCGTCCAAAAACCCGCCGCGCGCGCTCGATGAGGTCGAGATGACCGTTGGTGATGGGATCGAAAGATCCGGGATAAATCGCCAGATTCTCGGGCATAAACTGTTTGGTAAACCATGCCCCGATGACGGGACCCAAGAGAGTTATTCTAACTTTCGGGGTGGAAGGTTGTAAACGAGAATCTGCGACCCGGTAATGTCCTGGCTTAACTGGTAGCGCCGGCTTTCACAGGCTGCGGAAAAACCCCTCTGGCTGTCATCCTGAGGAGCCGCAGGCGGTCCTGAGCGAAGCGAAGGAAGGATCACCGTAGTTCGTTGGAGTCACAACTGCCGAGATTCTTCGCTTCGCTCAGAATGACGGTGTCCGGGCGTTTTTATGACAACTGTTTAGCCTAGTACTTGCCGACCTGAAGGTCGGCGCTACTTTCACTTTAGGCCCCGACTCCATGGCCTCAAATCGTCGGCACCATCCGGCCTTTTGCTTCGTTCGACTTGTCAGCGTGGCAGGTGCGGCAGAACTGCGCCGCGCTGTTGCTGGCAGCAGAGCTTCCGGGATTGTACCAGCCACGCACAAAAAAGCGCGTCGGCTTGACCGCCCCATTCGCAGTGCTGAAATAGGGCATGTCGTGCTGGTCGTGGCAGGTGGTACAGGTGATCCACGATTTGCTCATTACCCTGGTGCCGTTGACTGTTGAGCCGGGAACTTTAACCAGGTGATTCAACGGACCGTCACCGGCTGTCACATCAAGGTAGTCGGCGATGAAGGCTCTCCCTTTGGGTCCCGCGAAGGTAACGGATCCGTCCGCGTTTATGGCGCAGTCCCATCCCTTTTGCCCGCCGCAGGAGATCGTCGCGTCAGGTCCCACCGGATGGCCGTTCAGATAACTCCCGGTCGTCGATTCATCGCGTCCGAGAAGTGTGGGAGGGTTGAAGGTAGTCCCCGCGATGCTGATCGTCTCGACGGTGGTGCCCTTCATCATGTTGCTCGGCGCCAGATTACCATCGTGGCAGCTCAGACAGGAAAGAAGGTCGGAGTAACCGGCCCCGGAACTGGACGGAAGCCCCCCGCGGTTGGTCTCCGGCACCGTAGCGCTGAATCCACCGTGCGGATTGACTCCCGACGTCAGGGATATTCCGTAGTGGGGAGTTAGATCCTGACCCCAAAGAGCAATACGGCCGCTGTTCTTGGAGGACTTAGCCCCGTTGCCGGGAACGCCATTGTGCGGCGCGTGGCACGCCACGCATCCGCGGCCATACACATTGTGCGCTCCGAGAACGTCTTCCGTCGGGGATGTGACTTGCGCAGCGGCAAATTTCGCCAGCCAGAGAATAACGAGGAGCAAAATTGCGAATTGCTTTACTACTTCCTGAAGTCGTTGGAATAGTTTACGCCCGAATCGCAATGCCGAGAAATCTTGCGAGTATGATCTGTTACATAAAGACGGAGTGAAAGCAGCCAGGTGGCGCTTCATGCTGCACCTCCAGACGCACCTTTTGGAGCCGGTGTGATCCACCGACTTATTTATCGGCGGCATCCTAGTAGACTTAAGGACTGTTGTACAGGGTACGAAAGTTCTGTTGTCGTTAGCATATGATTGGCGATCCTGTCACGCTTGAGCGCAGTCGAATCACCGGCGGCAAGCTCTTCCTATACACCTCCAAGACTGGCACACATGCCCAGCACACAACGAAGCCCCTGGCGGGGCGGACGCTTCGCGGCGCGAGGCCCGACGTCGTTGACACATGAAGTAGCTTGGGTCACGGAGGAAGGAGGTCTCTGTGACCCATCTAGGAAAGATAATGCTGGAGGAACTCCAGAGCCGAAACTACGCTGCCACTAGCGGTGTGGCTCCGACTCGCTCGCTCGAGGCCGTCACCAGAAGAACTTCAACCCGAACTGTATCACCCGCTCTGGGGACGCCGTCACGTTGGCGGCTTGAATGGTTCCAAAGGCGGCGCCATCGAGCACTCCGATATCCGGGTTGTTGAAACTGGTTTGGTTAAAGATATCGAAGAACTCGGCGCGAAACTGAAACCTGGTTCGTTCGGTGACGGGAATATCCTTAAGAACGGCGAAATCGGTGCTGTTTAGAGCCGGCCCGGAGAGGATATTGCGGCCTGACTGACCGAAGGTCCCGAGCATATTGTACTTGATCCCGAAGGGCGTGCAGTTCTGCTGTTCAATCGCTTGTGCATTCCCCGGCTCGGGTGTGAAAGTGCAGGAGGGATTGACGAAAGCGTTGGTGTTGAAGAATTGGCTGACCATGGCGTTGCGGTTCGGATGACTTACGGCGATAGGTGCGCCGTTGCGAAATGCGTGCTGTGGGGCATTCGTCCCGTCCACGGCCACATCCAAACCGCTGTTGGTGAAGGTCATGGGCTCGCCGCTCTGAATGGTGGTGATACCGCTGAAGCTCCAGCCTCCCAGTAACTCGTTCTTCCAATGGTCGCTGAATTTCACCGGGGGCGACCAGAGCCAACTGGCCACGAAGGCGTGGCGGCGATCAAAGTTGGCGCGCCCTCTGACGCTCCGCAAACTAAAGGGATTGGAAACGCAGCCGCACCCTTCGCAGATCACCGAACACATGTCGATGCTTTTGGAAAGCGTGTAGGACGACGTCACCGACAAGCCGTGGCCCATTCGATGATTGATCTGGACCTGAAAGCTATGATACCAACTGCGGTAGTCGTTCCCGAGGTCCCAACTGCTGGAGGAAATAATCCCGGGCTCAAACCGCACGCGGTTATTGTCATTGCCGGGATTGGAGATAGTATTTTCCATTCCCGTGGCGGAATCGAAGGTGGTTCCGGGTGTAAAGATGGATGGGTTGAAGTTGAGCAACCCGTTCAGCTTGATCCCCATATTTCCCACGTACCCTAACTCCAGCATGGTCGAGGGAGAGAGTTGGCGCTGAACCCACAAGTTCCACGCCTGGGTATACGGTGTCCGCAGGGACCCGTCGATAAACAGGCCAAAGACGGGCAGGGGGAACAAGGGGCAGTTGTAGCCTGGAAATGACGAAACCGCCGTACATCCGAATTTGCCGCTTAAGATCACGGGCGGCATCGTGGTGGTGAGGGTAGTAGCAAACGGGTTCGTCCAATCGCCGTTGTACATATTCAAGAATCCCGAGTAGGGAGCATTCTGCTGGGATTCGGAGTCGGCGTTGAGCTGGTTGAAGAACACTCCGTATCCGCCTCGTACGCTCGTCTTGCCATTGCCGAAAACGTCCCAGGCGAAACCTACGCGCGGCGCAACATTGTGCCACTCCGGAGGAACGATCGCCTTGGCGATTCCCGGATCTCCCGGGAACACAATGCCGATCGGGGCGTCAGGATGGACAACCGACTGCTCGTTGGCTTTGACGGTGTCGATGCGATTGTGCTTATCCGCCCAGAACAAGTTGGGCTCCCAGCGCACTCCGAAAGTCATCGTGAAGCGCGGCGTCACCTTGAACCGGTCCTGCACGAAAAGGCTGGGCGCTGTCGTAATGTCGTCGTTGTCGGCCAGGCCAAACGGTAACTGCAATGAGCTGAAGGTCCCAAGAAGGTAGTCGGCAAACGGGTAGCCGGAAGCAGTGCCGCTAAACGAATAGGTCTGCTGCTCGATGAAGCGTTGCAGGAAGTGCAGCCAAAGCAATTCGCCGCCCATTTTGATCTCGTGGCGGCCATGCATCCAGGTGAGGGCGTCCCGGATCTGCAGATTGTTATTCTTGAAAATATTGAAGCCGTCGCCTCGCAGATTGAAACTGCCGCTGACGCTTACCCCCAGGGTCCCGTAATAATCATAATCCGGCATGTTGATGCCGATGGCGGAGGGAGGCTGTGAGCGGTTGTCGTGATATGTTGAGGTGGTCCGCAAGAACGCGATTCCAACCTGGTTCACCAGATCGGGACGGAAAGTATAGGTCTCGTTGATCGCGATGCTGACCGTCTCCTCCGGAGTAACCGCGCTATTGTAGCCCGCGAGATTACTCCCCGTAAACGGATCCTCTGACCAGTTGTGATTCACGTAGACGTGCCCAAAAACAGTCTGCTTCGAGCTCAAGTTAAGGTCAATTCGGCCCAGGTACATTTCATTGTTGACCGGGCTGGCGCCCAAAGCAGTCACGCTCCCGGTAGCACTTTCCGGCACGTAACTGAGCAGGTTCTTTGAAGGGGTGGTAATGCAACTCGGATCAATAATGTTGTTAGCCACACAAGGTGCGCCCGACGGCGTCGTGTAGGGCACGCCCGTATTGGGGTTCGTCGGGTTGGAAAGAACCGTACCCGGTAACAGGTCCGTAAAGTCGCCTGCGCGCTCGGCTGCCGAAGGGACCAGTGTTTCGTTCGACACCCCCTCGGGCCGGTTACGCAAACCTTGATACGAACCAAAGAAATACGCCTTGTCTCGCTTGATGGGTCCGCCCACCGCTCCGCCGTATTGGTTCTCCTTAATGGCCGGCACCGTGGCGGCGAAGAAGTTTCGAGCGTTCAGATCGTTATTGCGCAGGAATTCCCAAACATCGCCATGAATGTCGTTTGTTCCGGCGCGTGTGACAACCATAGCTTGGGCTCCGGCATTGCGCCCGTATTCCGCATCGAAGTTGGAAGTCAAAAGGCGGAATTCCTGAATGGCATCGGGGGGAGGATAGTTCATTCCCGTATTGCGCGAGGGGTTGTTGAAGAACGAGCCGTCAAAAGTGTAGAGATTCATGTTCTGGCGGCCGCCATTGGAGTCCATCAACGGTCCCGCCCGGGCATTGACCAGCGATTCAGGCGCGACCACACCGAGAATGCCGGGAACCAGTTCCGCCAGGCTCATCACATTGCGGCCATTCAGCGGCAGATCCACGATCCGGCGATCGTCCACCAAGCTGGACACGGTTTGGGAGGTCGTGTCAACCAGGGGCGCCTGGCTGGTCACGCTGACGGCTTCTGTTACGGTTCCTACAGTCAGCGTCACGTCGACGCGCAGATTCTGTCCCACGCTAAGCGACAAGCCATTCTGAATGTTGCGTTCGAACCCTTGTTTCTCGACCGTAATCGTATATTCGCCGGGGTCCAGGGCAGGGAAATTGTAGAAGCCTTCCGCGTTGGTTTCGCCAGGGTAGGTGGTACCATGCTGCACGAGCGTCGCCGTCACTTTAGCCTGCGGGACGACTGCACCGCTCGAATCCTTAACGTACCCGCTCACGGTGCCCGTCGCCTGCGCCTGCAGCAAACCTGGCAAAGTTAGTATGACCGCCACCACCGACACGCCGACTGCGAGGTTTGCCAGCCACCGCCCAACCTTTTCCATCGAAATCCTCCTGAGAGAATGTGCGGGTTGTCGCAGGACAACCAAACAGCGCCCCCAGTTTGGTCATATTCACTTTTGGAACGAATAAGCCCTAATGTCCGATATTCGAAACTGATACTATGTTGCACTGTGACAAAAAGTCAAGCCCATTCGCGAGAGGGTAGTGTCTCAGTTCGGATTCCTAGCGGCGAGATTAGCGCATCAAGTGATGCGTAAAGCCGCCTCTAGCGTCGTGGTTCAGAAGCTCGTTTAATATCTCAGCCCGCGGAGCGGGCGTCAGCGGGTAGCCCACGGCGCAAGCCGTGGGTTGCGCGGCCCTCCCTCACCCCCGCCCCCTCTCCCGCTCGGGCGGGAGAGGGGTGCCGCAGGCGGGGTGAGAGCCGTCCAACCCAGGGCTCACGTCCTGGGCTACTCTATGGCGCCCCTGACGGGGCTGCTGACGCGTGGCCGAACCGTCTCGACTTTTATCGCGAATTATTGAGACACAACACGCTGAGCCTCCACGACTATTCCGCGGACCTTGATATCGACTGGCGAAACACGGTACTATTTTCCCGAGTCAGCGATGAGCCGGCGCAATGCCGGCAAGCACTTATCAGGGCAATGAAATACAAGCGATTTACTTCAACAAGGGCCTTCTCGGTAATGTCACTGGCAGCCGCGGTGGCTTTCACTGTTCCGTCCGTCTGGGCTCAGGAACAAGAGGAAACACGAGGGCCGGGATGCTACCTGGCGGGGGGCTTGGATGCCCTGGAGCGTGGCAACTTGAGTTTGGCCGAAGTGGAGTTTCGCGGGGCGGTCAAAGCCAGTTCAGGGTCGCTCGAAGCGCGCGAGGATCTGGCCATCGTACTCGCGCGCGAGCAGAAGTTGGACGAGGCCGTAGCGGAGTTTCGAGAGGTATTGGCCGCACGCCCGTTTTGGCCGGAGGCTCATTTTAACCTGGGCATGGCGCTTTTGGAGAAGAACGATATCGACGCCGCTCAGGAACAATTCCGCGATGCCATAAAGCAAAACCCTGAATACCCGGAAGCGCACAACAGCCTGGGTTTGGCGTTGGAGAAGCAAGGGATCAATGCGCAAGCGGAGGCAGAGTTCCGCGCCGCTCTGGAGTTCAATCCGCAATACGCGGAAGCGCAAAACAACCTCGGCGAACTTCTTGCCGCAGAAGGCGAACTGGACAATTCGATCGAGGCATTTCGCCACGCCATCGCGATCGGGCCCGATTTCATCCCTGCTCGACTGAACCTGGGCTCGGCCTTGTGGAAGAAGCACGAACTCGAAGAGGCCGAGTACGAGTTTCGCATCGCCGCCGGCAAGGGAAGCGCGGAGGCGCAAATGCACCTGGGCGCCGTGCTGGGAGAAGAGGGCCGGCACGAGGAAGCACTTTCGACGGAGCGGAGGGCGGTCGAACTTCTGCCCCGGGATGCGCACGCTCACTTTCTGCTCGGCGGGGGACTCGAGGAAAGCGGTGATTTAGCAGGTGCAATCAGCGAGTTTCGCACGGCCGCGCAACTCGAACCTAATTGGGCCGATGCGCAGTTGAACTGGGGAATCGCCCTGCGACAGACCGGCGATTTCGAAAGCGGGCTCGAAGTCTTGCGAGCCGCTGCGAAATCAGCCGACACGAGTACGGACGTCCACTACCAGTTGGGATTTACGCTGTTCCGCTTAGGGCGACTGGAGGAGGCGGAACGAGAGCTGCGCCATTCGATTTCCCTTCAGCCAAACAACGGCCAGGCATATTACATTCTTGGCCGAACGCTCGAGCAGAGGGGCAACCATGCGGAATCCGCAAAGGCGTTCGCGGAAGTCGAGCGGCTCCACCGCTCGAGCGTTGCTTATGCACAAGCTGTAACTCAATACAACCAGGGCATGCAGGCGCTTGAAAACGGCGACCTCAACGCGGCTTGCACGGCTTTTCACGCCGCTTTAGCGTTTTGGCCAGACTCAGCTCAGGCCCATACCAACCTCGGCGGGGCTCTCCTGAAGCTGGGAGACGTGAAGAGCGCGGTTGCTCAGTTTCGCTCGGCCATCGACTTGAATCCCGACGACGCGCGGGCTTATTTCGATTTAAGCCTGGCTCTGGCCAGATCTGGCGACCGCGACGGTGCGGATCGCGCGCTGGAACGGGCCCGGAAACTGGATCCGGAGATTACCGCCTCGGGTGATTCCGGGCCGCCGTGAAGCGGCTTGTGCCGAAGTCGCCGTGGAGTGCGGTAGCGCGAGCTACCGCCGTTCGCTAACTGTCCAGGGCGGCAGCTTCGCTCCGCACTCCACGACCCTCTGCGCATTTTCATGATTTCCGGGTGCCCGGCAGCCGACGGGCATGAGCGACTGGCTAGGAGCAGAGGAGGTGTAATCGCAACAGCGCGGCGTCAAGCCGCCGCACTGCAAGGCGCTTCACGCATTGCCATGAATCGACGCTATTTCACGATGCTGCTCGCCAATGGTTGGCTTGTTGCAAAAACGCTGCGGGCTGAGCACCGGGTCATTTCCATGGACCCCCTGGAAATGGAGTTTGACTTGTGGTCTCTCCAGGGACAATACACCTCCGTTGAAGACTTCTATGTTCGTAATCATTTCGAGTCGCCCTCCATCCCCCAGGCCGCGACGTTAAACATCGAAGGCGAAGTGGAAGTTCCCCGGCAATTGACCAGGGCTGACTTAGCGACGTTACAGGAGAGGAAATTCGGCGCGGTGCTCGAGTGTGCGGGAAACCGAGTGGGTTCAAGCGGCCTGATCAGCAACGGCGAGTGGACCGGATGGTCGCTCAGAGACGTTCTCATGCCCGCTCGCCCCACCGCCGCCGCACGCCACCTGCACCTCCACGGGCGTGATGGCTACAAGCGCAGTGTGCCTCTTGACCGTGCGATGGCCGGTGCAATTCTCGTGACACAACTCGATTCTCGCCCCCTCACTCTCCCACACGGCGCGCCATGGCGGGCCTTGCTGCCCGGCTGGTATGGGATGGATTCGGTGAAGTGGCTGGAACGAATTGTGGTGGCGGCTACTCCGCTGCCCAGCGAGGGAGGCACTTATCAGCAATCCCGCCAGACCTCATCGGGCGAAATCGAACGGGAACCGTTGCCTCGTGTGCGGGTGAAGTCCCTCATCCTTAATCCCAGGCCGGGGAGCGTGCTGCGCAAGGGACAGACGGAGATACGAGGACTCGCCTGGACGGGTGCAGGGACAATCGATTCCGTTGAGCTGAGCGCTGACGCGGGCCGCGCCTGGCAACCGGCCTCGCTCGACTCCGCCGGGGCGCTTGAGTGGGTCGTCTGGAAGACTTCCGTGGAGTTGACGGAAGCTGGTTCTGTGGAATTTGTCTCGCGGGCGAAGGACACCACGGGCCAAGTGCAGCCGGTCGAGCGTGATACGTCGCGATTAGACGGGTATGCCAACAACTGGTACCATCGGGTACGCTGCACGGTGGTTTAGGGGAAGTAACCAAGGGCCCGCAGCCCACCCGAGGCAACTAAAAATCCGCATCGTCGCCCCAGCTTACGCGGGGGCCCATTGCGGATCGCGAAAACGATGGATTCCCGCTTTCGCGGGAATGACATGACCCTCGAGCAGGGGCGGTTCGCGAACCGCCCCTACCAGTTCGATTCGCGGGAAATGGCGTGATTTTCAGGGGAGTGACAATAATCCGGCACCTTGGATTCTTTTGCATGTTGACGGCAGTTTTGTGGGCTCCTGCCTTGGGGTCGGCCCAGTGCAACGCTGCCTCGCCGGCCCACGCCCGCACGGCCCACTCCTCAGGGGCCGATTGGCACCTGAAGGGAGAGGGCGTGGTTTGCTGTCCTTGTGCTGTACCCTGTCCCTGCCGCACGAACGGCGGAGCGACCTATGGACATTGCGAGGCCACCCTTTACCTGCACGTCAGAGATGGACACTACGGAAAGGTGCCCTTGAAGAATTTGAACATGGTGGACACCAGCGGTCCATGCGGCATGAGTTACGAAAAACTCTCGGCAGTTTATCTGGACCGAACGATGCCGGCAGAGGTGCAGGAGGCGTTGTTACAACTGCTGGCGAGCTTCTCCGCCACAGGCAATGCCGATTTTCCCTATGTGCGGGAGGTCTCGATCCACGCCCAGGTGACCGATGGTCACCTCTTTCAGGTTGCGATTCCGGGCATCCTGGAAATGGCGGTGGATCGAAATTGGGGCCAGGCGGCGCCGCCCCTGCCAGCTTACGCCGCCCAGGACCGTTTTGCCAACGCTCTCGAGTATGTTCAGAATATTCGCTACCGCATGCACGATGACGGCGCAAAATTGAATTTCGACTATAGCCGCCGGCAAGCGAATTACCGCTCGATCAACCTCGATGCGGCGGACTACCGGGATCGCCGAATGATCGTTCAGTACTTGGACGGCAGCGGCTGGTTCAACGCCGCCATGCTCCAGATCATCCGGGAACAACACCTGCTGCTTCCCGATCTTGAAGCGATACGCAAGGAAGTTGCTCGCCTGCGGCTCGCACGTGGAGGGTCACAGTGAGGTTCCCGGCCTGGTGCGCGGCGCTCGCGATCAGCGGCGGTCTCCTGGTTGCTAAGCCGTGCCTTGCGCAGGCTGAGACGGAAATGCTGCGGGAGGGCAAGGGCGCACTCGAAGCCAAGGACTTCAACCGGGCAGAGAAGATCTTCGCGCAGTTGGCGAAGCAAGAACCCTCTGCCACCAATTATGCCTATCTTGCCGTGGCAGAATTCTCAGCGGGAGAACCCGCGCTGGCCATCGAACACTTCAAACAAGCGCACCAGTTGGGCAATGATTCCGCAAATATGCACTATTACTGGGGATTGGCGTATCTCCAGAATAAAGCGCCCGACGCCGGCATCCGGGAACTGAAATTGGCGCTCGGCAAGGATCCTAAACTCCAACCTGCGGTCATTGCCCTCGGCGTTGCGCTCGTCAACAACGGGCATTCCAAGGAAGGGGTGCCTTACCTGGAGCAGGCGGGTAAGCGTTCCCTGAGCGACGCAGAAATTCAGGCCAGCCTAGTGCGCGCGAAATTTGAGGCAGGCGATACGCCCGGGGCCCTGGCCGGCATCGACGCCGCCATTGATGCCATCCCCGAAAACTCGCGCCTCGACGCGACGTTGGCATTCCTTTGCCTCCACCACCACCAGGTGCAGAAAGCGCGCCAGTTGCTGGAAAATGCCAGTGAGGTAAACCCACAGGACGATACGCTGAAGCTGTTACTTGCAGACGCCAGCCTTAAGGCAGGCGAACCCGTGGAGGCGCTGGCCGTTCTGAAAGGCGTTCCGGAGGAAGCGGGAGGCAGAGGCGAACTGGCCTTTCTACGCGGGAGCGCTTACTTGCTGGGTGGAGATCCCAAGCGCGCCTCGCCATACTTGTCTGAGGCGGTGAGTGCCGACCCAACCAATGTCAGCTATCAACTCGCATACGCCACACTTGAAGGGTCGGAGCAGCTCTACTCGAAAGCTCTGGAAACCCTCGCCAAAGCGCGCGAGCTCGATCCGCAGACAGAAAGCATCCCCTACCAGATGGCGGTGACTTACGCATTGATGCACAATTATCCCGAATCCTTGCAGGCTTGTGAGATTGCGCTCCGGCTTACACACCAGCCTGACGAAGTCTATTTCCTACGGGGTGTCATTGAAATTGAGCAGGGAAGCTTCGGGGCGGCGGAAGAGTCACTTCAGCGGGCCGTGACAACGAACCCGCGCGTAGCGTCTTACCACGCGGCGCTGGGAGTCGCCGAGCTTGAAACGGGAAAGCTCACCGACAGTTTCAGGGAGTTGGACCAGGCCCTGGCCATGGATGCGCAGGGCGCGCCGGCGTACCTCTGGCGGGCGCGTGTGGAGGTGCGACAAGGACGGAATGCCCCGGCGCTTGCCGATTACCAGGCTTACACCGCGCTATCTCCGGATACGGCGAAGGCTTATCAGGAAGAAGAGACTCTGTACCGGCAGGCGGGACAGGTGGACAAGGCTGCGGCTGCCCATACCAAGTATGTTGCGCTGAAAGCTGAGAAGTCCGAGGCCGAACGAGACCCCTCATTCCTCGATCAACTTTGGCTGTCGCGTTTGCGCGAGGGTCTTGGGGAAGTGGCGGTGGGTCCGTGAGATCGAAATGGCCGCTTGGCCTCGCCTAGGAGCGGGGCCTCAGCCCTGCAGGGGCTGGACATGAGTAGCCGGGGGTGAAACCCCCGGACCAAGGCCCCACACCCCGCCTCTGGCCGCTTCCAGAGGCCCGGAGGGCCGCCAGAGAGTAGCCCACGGCGTAAGCCGTGGGATCGACGAGCGGCCCCGGGTTGTACACGCCCCGCAGGGGCGACAGCCCCCCGCACCGTCTCTGTTGCCCCTCCGGGGCTGTGGGTTTCAACGTCGCGCGCGGTCCCACGGCTTTCGCCGTGGGCTACTTTCTGACGCCGCTCCGCGGCTCTAGTAGCCCGCGCGTCGTCAGGTTAACGCTTATGGGGCGTTGCCCCTGGCTACTCATATTCAGCCCCTGCGGGGCTGAGTCCTCGAGCAGTGTAGCGCCGACGGTTAGGTCGGCAAGTGCTGACCCAAAGGTTAGCGCTACAGGTAAACGCAATTTCCGCACGCAGCACTAGCGCTACCGCACTCCGGCGCTGAGAGACAATTGCATGAATCTGACCAGACGTTCAGTCCTTGTGGCAACATTTGTGGTCGCCTGTATCGGTATGGCGAGCTCGCTTAGGGCCGCCACGGTTTCGCCGCTCTTTGCGCGAGGATACACGGTCATTCCCGAACCTCAGAAGGTCGAGCTGAGTGGCCGGGACTTTGAGTTTGGGGACACGTGGCGCCTGCAACTGGCTTCCGATGTTAAGGCAGATGACATTGCCGTTCGAAGCCTCAAGCAAGAACTCGAGGAGCGGGATCATATTGCCCTGCGAGAAGCGAGCGGAAAGGGCGGAGCGGTGCTGACGCTCGCCATCGATCCCCGGGCGGTCGAGATCGGCGTGGCCATCGACAAGGAAAAGGGGAAGCTAGCCGAGCAGGCTTACCGCATGAAGATGGCTGCGAGCGGGATCACGATAACCGGCAACAGTTCGACGGGACTGTTCTACGGAGTGCAAACGCTGGTGCAATTGCTGAAGTCGGACAGGGGCAAGCTGTGGCTGCCGGAGGGGGAAATCATCGACTGGCCGGACCAGGAACTGCGGGTCATCTACTGGGATGACGCGCATCATCTGGAGCATCTGGAGGTCCTCAAGGCAGCGTTGCGCCAGGCGGCGTTCTACAAGATCAACGGTTTTTCGCTCAAGCTGGAGGGGCATTTCGAGTACCAGCACGCACAGCCCGTCGTGGAGCCGTATGCTTTGTCTCCGGCTGAGCTGCAGGAGCTCACCGATGAGGCGGTGAAGTACCACATGGAGTTCATTCCCTATCTGGATGGGCCGGCGCACGACGCATTCATTCTGAAGCACCCGGAATATGTTGACTTGCGCGAGTATAGGGAGAGCAATTACGAGTTTTGTGTGACCAACCCGGACACCTACAAGCTGTTTTGCGGGATGTTTGATGACCTCCTGGCGGCGACGAAGGGAAGCCACTATTTCGTGTTGTCCACGGATGAGCCCTACTACGTAGGATTAGCGAAGAACTCACAGTGCGACGAAGTGGACCGGGCGAAGGAACTGGGAAGCGTAGGGAAGCTGCTGGCGGAATTTGTGACGAAGGCGGGAGGATACCTGCACGAACACGGACGGCAGGTGATGTTCTGGGGAGAATATCCCATGGTGCCGGAGGACATTGCTGCGCTTCCGGCCTACATGATCAACGGCGAGGTATACGGTCCCAAGTTTGACCCTGTGTTCAAGGCCCACGGGATTCGCCAGATGATGTTCACTTCGACCGTGGGATGGCAGGAGTACCTTTTCCCAAACTATTACCTCCTTCCCCAGGACCAGCACATTCCGGGCCCGCCGGGTGGCACTTATGAAGCGGTCAGCCAGGGACCGGGTTTCGTCGAGCAGATGTTCGACATGATTTCGCATGATCCGTCACGGCAGAACGCCGACTTGATGGGAACCTTTGTGGCGGGCTGGGGGGACGTCGGGTTGCATCCCGAGACGATGTGGCTTGGATATGCCACGGGATCGGCAAGCGGGTGGCATCCCGGATCGCCGGCTCCGCAGGAATCCATGGCTTCCTTCTACAAGCTCTTCTACGGGCCGGGCGAAACGCGGATGGAGCGGCTGTACCAGCTTCTTAGCGAGCAAGGCCAGTTCTGGAAAGAGAGTTGGGAAGCCAAGCCCGCAGCCGCGCGCACGCCCCTGTGGGGTGACTGGAACATCATCTACCCGAGGCCACGCCCAGCCCTCGATCAAACCCTCCCGCTGCTGCCGATTCCTTCCATGCCACTTCTCACCACGGGCTATGACTGGGCATCGCTCAACTCGCGCCGGCTGGAGATGGCAGGCAAATTCCTGGCCGATAACGACGAACTGCTCGGACTGATTCAGGCGAATCTGGGGCAGGCGGAATTCCAACATTACAACCTGGAAGTGTATCTCGCCATCGCGCAACTCTTTCGTCAGAACCTCACCATGCTGCGGAGCCTTGCGGAAATCAATCAAGCGCTGCAATCGGCCGAGCGCCAAGCTGGCGAGGCCGACCCGGAAGCTGCCCTAGCGTCCCTTGACCAGGCTCTCGATCTTGCCGGGCAGATTCGAAGCGAGCGCAATGAAGCATTCCAAAACGCGGTCCACACCTGGTACAAGAGCTGGTACCCGCGCGTCCCGGAGGCCAACGGCCGCCGCTTCCTTGACAAAGTCGACGACGCGAAAGACCATCTACCGGCTCGGACTGTGGACATGACCTACCTGATTTATCGCGAACTGCTCTACCCCCTCGGCGATTGGGCGGAAAAGGTTGCGGCCGTCCGCAATGCGTACGCTTCAGCCAACCATTTTCCGGAGCGAGACTTCAAGCTGAATTGGCAGGGGACCGGCGGCCCCGCGGTGCAGTCCGGCGCCGAGTGACTACTGAGGATTGCAGAATTAAGTGACATCACCCCCTCGCCCCCGACCCCTCTCCCCCAAGGGGGCGAGGGGAGAAATGACACGAGTTTATGCCCTTGCCCCTTTGGGGGAGAGGGTGTCCGTCAGCCGACGGACAGGTGAGGGGGTTAGTCCGTCACCATATTGTGTAACGTTGAGTAGGTCGTCCAAGGTTGGATGGACCGGAGCGCGTGATTTATCCAGAATTCCGAAGTCGACCTACGCTCTCCCTGACCAACTCGCTGAAGCTGAATCGCTTGGGTTGACGCCCTGGAGAACAGAACGGGTGTCGAGATTCTCGGGAAGTGACCCCTCACCCGGTCCGCTCCGGCTGATGAATGCGCCGGCAGCGAGCCACCCTCTCCCCAAAGGAGAGGGCTGAGAACCAGCATCGCCGACGGCCCTCTCCCTCGGAGAGAGGGTGGCGAGAGTAGCGAGCCGGGTGAGGGGTTTCTTCCCATCGAGCCTTGCAACTTCGAAATTCGGGTTTATTTCGTGTCCATTATCCCCGGAAACCAATGCGCCGCGTTCGTGTGAAAAATCTTGCGGAGGACCGGCTCTGGCAGCGAGAATGGCAGCTTTCGACGGCCACTCCGGATGTGCGAACGCATACTCCCCGGGGTGGGCTTTGCAAAACTGGTAGTCGGGGCTGGAGGGATTCAGCGGCGCCCGGCAGGAATCGGGCTCCGCGATGTGGGCGACCACGGTTCGGTTCTGAGAAGCGATCAATCCCGAGAGGCGTCGATCGGCGCTAGCGATGGTCACTTCTGTGTGGTAGAAGAACAGTTGAGGTTTTATTTGCTTTCAAGACTTAGGCGTTGGAATTACTGCAGCTTTGCGTACTCCGCCTTAGCTTGCTTGAGGATGGGAACATCAGGGTCGGCGTCTTTCCAGAGCGTGAGGAAGTCCTTGTAGGCGGCGCGGGCCTTGGCGGTGTTTCCGGAAAGCGCGTAGGCGCGGGCAAGGCCTAGATGGGCCAAAGCGCCGGTCGTACAATTCAACACCAAGCCAGGGTGGTCGAGGATTCGCTGGAATTCGTTTGCGGCAGGGCCGCCCTGGCCTGCGGCCAAGTAGGCATCGCCGCGCGTGTACACCGGGTCGAGGCATACGTTTGGTTGGTCTTCAAGGGGTGAGCCCAAGTCCAAGGGGGACGAGACGGTTTGGAGGCTTTCTAATGCCCCGGCCGAATTGCCCCGCGCGAGCTCGAGGCGTGCATCGACCGTAGGAAGCCAATAAGAATTGATGAGGGTGTCCTGCGGATGTCGCTTCTTGAGCTCGGCTTCCAGCCTCCGCGCTCCTGCCTCATTCCCAGCCCAAGCATTGATCAATGCGGCCTGCGCTTCCACAGACGGGCTGTTCGGAGCGAGCCTCAGCGCTTCATTTGTTTCGCGGCGTGCCTCGGCAACGTTGCGGAGAGCTGCTTCCCGCCGGGCCGCCTGAATACGGCAAGCCGCGGCGCCCTCCAGGTTGGATGCACGTGCGGCGGAGTCCACTGCCCGTTTGGTCAGTTCACGCGCGCGGCGAAGGTGACCGCCAAACGCCTCGGCGTCAGCTTGATAGAAAAGTATTTCGAACTTGAAGTCAGGTCTACCCTCAAACCATGCCGCTTCGCTCTCCATCCCCTTCGCGTCACCGGCAACAAACGCCACGGCGTAAAGCCCTTCGCGCAACCAATCGTCGTCCATCTTGCGTGATAGCGCCTCTTGGAAGGTATGTTGCGCCTCGTCCATTCGACCCAACCCCATGAGACACCAACCTAGGTTCTCAATATCGATAACCGAATCGGGATTGAGTCCCAAACCTCGCCGCTCCAGGTCGACACACGCAGCGTAATCGCCAAATTTCATGCGATCGTCGGCCAGATGGGAGTATGGGGGATCGTCCCTGGGGTAAATGTCGGTCCATTGCTGGTAGATCTCATCAGCCTTCCGCAGGTCACCGGTCACCCAGTTGTGGTACAAGGCTGTGATGTCAAGCTTCTCCCACTCACTCGTATGCTCGCGTAATGAATAGGCCTTGGTAAAATACTCGCGGGCGCGCTCCAGTTGCCCTAAGTTCACCGAATGCACTCCCACCGAAGCGTAGGCTGAGGCGAAGGTGGAATCAATCTCGACTGCGCGCTGAAAATAAGGCAACGCCCCCGCCGAACCGCGTTTCAGCATGATCTTCCGCGCCACGCTGTAAGCTTTGAGAGCTTCCAAGGAAGAGGTGGTGGCCTGCTTGAGGGACGTGTCATACTGCTCTACCGACGATAGGGATTCTCCCAAATCCTTTCGCAGTTTGGACGCTTCCCTGCCCAAGACATCGATAACGTTGTCTTTGCCTGCGGTCGCCTGTTCCTCGGCCAGGGTTTCTGCGGTGGCGCAGGCGAGAGCTTTCAGGCCCAATACGTACCGGTTCCCCAAGGCAGCGATGGAGCCTGCGACGTAAACCCGACTGCCCGAGCGCTGGCAGACTTCGCGCGCCACTTCTCCGGTCACTGCCGTGCCCTCCGGGAGCTCCATCAATTTCAGTGTGGCAGCTACCCTGTTGTCAGGGAGCACACTCAGAAACGGCGACTCGCGCAGAGCCACTTCCAGGCCCTGTTTCAAGGTATCGTCGAAAAGCGGCTCACCCGTCCTGTTGGTAAAGTCAGCAAGGATCACCGTGTCCTTACTCGTAAGCGCGAAGGCGTGATGGAAGTGGACGAATGCGCCGGCAATCAGCCCCGCCAGCAATAGCGCCCCAGCCGTGGCCATGAGTTTCCTATGGCGGCGCACGCCTGCTTTCCCGGCCTCCCGTGCAGGCTCTGGCGCTACGGCCGCCGGTAGTACGCCGTCGTGTTTTCGATTTGGTCCGTGCCGCAACCGCACCAGGTCGGCGCGCATTTCCGAGGCATGCTGATAGCGAGTCTCCCGGTCTTTCTCCAAAGCCTTGCGGATGATCTCTCCCAGCATTGCAGGCAGTTGGGGATTCAAATGGGTCGGTGAGGGGGGCACCTGGTTCAGAATGGCATCGTGAATCACCGCTGCAGTGGAGCCGGAGAACGCCTGCCGCCCAGTCGCCATCTCATAGAGCACCAGGCCAAACGAGAAAAGGTCCGTCCGCACATCAAGGATATCGCCCCGAATTTGCTCCGGTGACATGTAGGCGGTCGTCCCCATGATTGCCCCCGGGCGGGTCAGTCGTGCGGCGTCAACTGAGAGAGTGGGCGCGTCCCCTGGGTCCGCAATGCGTTCCGCCCCGTTCACCGGGCGAGCGCTTCCAGCCTCCTCCTGCATTAATTTGGCCAGGCCGAAATCCAGGATCTTCGCGTGGCCGCGTGTGGTGGCGAAGATGTTCTCCGGCTTGAGATCGCGGTGGATGATGCCCTTGGAATGGGCAGCGTCCAACCCGTCGGCAATTTGAATAGCCAAGTCCAGCGTCGTGTCCAACGGTAGGGGCGGTTCGCGAACCGCCCCTACGCCAATGCGCTCCCTCAGTGTCGTGCCCTCGAGATACTCCATCACCAGATAGGTTTGCCCGTTATGTACGTCGATGTCATGGAGGGTGCAGATGTTGGGATGGTTGAGTGCGCTTGCGGCACGGGCCTCACGCTTCAAACGCGTCAAAGCCCGCGGATGCTGCGCCAGATCATGGGGTAGGAACTTCAGAGCTACCAGGCGGTCGAGCTCGAGGTCCTTGGTTTCATACACATCGCCCATTCCGCCGCGGCCCAGGAGTTGAACAATCCGGAAACGTCCCGAGAGGACTTCACCTGGTGAGAACGCGAGACGGCTCGCGCTCGCCATCGCAACGCCGATCTCGGAGGCAGCGTTTCCATCCAGAAAACTCCCGGCGCGCCGGTCGTGGTCGAGTAAAGCCTCGACTTCGGAGCGCCGCGCCGCGTCGTCTCCGCAGGCTTGCGCCAGGAACGAAGCGCGGCTTTCCAGTTTAAGCTCCTGCGCTTTTTCGAACACGGATTTGATCTGTGCCCAGCGCTGCCGGTCTATGTTCTTCACCGACTGATTTCCTTATGTAGCCAGGCGCGGGCCATCGTCCACTCGCGCTTTACGGTCCTCGGTGAAACCCGCAAGACCTCCGCAATCTCTTCGACACTCAGGCCTGCAAAGAATTTCATTTCCACAATCCGGCATTGGCGCTCATCGTTCTGCGCCAGACGGCCAAGAGCATCGTCGAGCGCCAGCAGTCCGGCCGACTTATCGTTTGAGAAGGTAAGCGCTTCCTCAAGAGGGATTCTCTCGCCGGATCTACCCCGTTTTGCCGCATGGTGCCGTCGCGCGTGGTCCACCAGGATCTGGCGCATCAAGCGGCTGGCGACGGCGAAGAAGTGGGCACGGTCCAGCCAAGCCGGTTGACCTCCCTCTGCCAGCCTCAAAAAAGCCTCGTGGACCAAAGCCGTCGGTGAGAGGGTGTGATCGGAGCGTTCGCGGGCAAGGCACGCTCGTGCCTGACGCCGAAGTTCTCCGTAAACAAGCGGCAGCAGTCGCGATTCTGCCTCGCGGTCCCCCAGCCGGAACCGAGCCAGGAGCTGCGTGATTTCGCTGGCCTCTTTCATGGATATACCTTTGTGATTTGCCTTGTGCTCGATTATACCAGAATCCTTGTTTTTCAGCTGGTTACGCGCCCAATCGATAGTGTCCTAGCTAGATGTGGGTTGGTCATTGCCTGTGATCTCTCAGCCCTGAAAGGGCGGCCCGGCAAAGCCCAGGCCAACGGCCCATAGGCGCTAACCTAGGGACGCGAGGGCTACCAGAGCCGCGGAGCGGCGCCAGAAAGTAGCCCACGGCGTAAGCCGTGGGACCCCGCACGGCATTCGTATCCACAGCCCCGGAGGGGCGACAGAGACAGTGCCGGGGGATCTGTCGCCCCTCCGGGGCTTATACAATCCGGGGCCGCTCCCCGATCCCACGGCGTACGCCATGGGCTACCCTCTGTCGGCCCTCCGGGCCTCTGGAAGCGGCCAGTGAGTGCTACGCAGTGCGATCTGAGCCATTAGGTTAACGCCTATGGGCCAACGGCCTGGGCTGTGCTAGGCCGCCCCTTCGGGGCTGCGCAAAGAATCGTGTCCCTTTTTGTGATGTTTCTTCGCATTACATATTGAAGGGCTAAAACCTGATTTAGCAAACAGTACCACGCACTCTCGAAACAGGCGGGGATTACAAACCAAAATTCACATCCTAGGAGGACGACTTATGCAAAATCGATCGATTGACCGGGGCGCCGCTTTGGTGGTGTTCCTGGTGGCCGCAGTGACTGCGAGCAGCGCGCTCGCGCAGGAGACAAATTTCTCGACGCTCTTTAGGTTCGATGCCCCAAATCCCACCAACTACGCCAGCCCCCTCGGATCCCAAGTGGACACCCTGCCGGCATTCGGTCCCGGGAATACCGTTTACGGAATGGCGTATGACGGAGGCGAGAACGGCAACGGCGTCATCTACAGGTACGATTTGGACTCCCACGAGTACACAATTCTCCACACGTTTAGCGCCCTGGATGCGAACGGAGACAACCCGGACGGAGCTAATCCGGGCGTAGCACTGACGCGCGGTCCCGACGATGTGTTCTACGGCATGGCCTCTGACGGCGGCCAGAACGGCAGCGGCACGGTCTTCAAGATCACGGCCTCGGGAACGTTCACCGTGCTTCACAGCTTCAGCGCCTTGGATGCGAACGGGCATAACACCGACGGTGCGGCACCGCTGCGCACCATCGTAGTCGGCAGGGATGGTAATCTCTACGGCACCACTCGCCTGGGCGGAGAAAACAGTTGTGGCATCGCGCCGTTTGTAAAAGGGTGCGGTGTCGCCTGGGTGATGGATCGCTGGGGTAACAACTTCAAAGTCCTCCATCAGTTCGTCCAAGGCGAGGGTCACGCAGCCTCTCTGCTGCAAGCGCGGGACGGATTCCTCTATGGCTGCGCGGTGTGGCCGTCCACTTCGGTGCCCTCCGGCGCGCCGCTGCCCTCCGGAATCTTGTTCCGGATGGCGACTTCGGGGAGCCCCTTCCAGGTGCTCTACACCTTCAGCCAGACCGACGCGAACGGTGAGAACACGGACGGCGCCGACTGCTACGAACCACTGGTTGAGGCGGAACCCGGCGTCTTCTATGGCGCGGCGACTCACGGCGGAACAAATGGCAACGGCGTGGTGTTCCGCTATTCCCTGCGGGCGCCCGAGGTGGTCGACGTTGTGCACGACTTCAGCGCCACTACCGCCGGTGCGAATTGGGATGGGGCCGGTCCGGATGGCCGGCTGACTCCGGGGCCGGAAGGGGCGCTGTACTCGAACGCCTATTACGGTGGGATGAACGGCAACGGCGTCATCTACGCCGTTTGGCCCGATGGTACCTTCGAGGTTCTGCACACTTTCAGTGCAACGAATCCCACGACGGGCGCCAATTGGGATGGCGCGAACCCCGATGACGGCGTGTTGGTCGATCAGGATAACGGCAGGCTCATCGGCATCGCCAACTACGGAGGCGCCGGCAGCAGCGCCGGTTTCTCCTACAGCGGCGGCACGCTGTACGAACTGAGACTGTACGAGTCAGGGTATGGTGGCAAAGGTCAACCATGAATCCAGGGGGAGGTCAAAGGGGCACCTGAATCGGGGATTGTAGGCGGGGAATCGCAGACCTCGACGTCTGCGATTTTCCGGAAAAGCCCTGCAGGAGCATGGCGGACCTACTGAAAGCCTGTGCGTGACTTTACGGCGTTTGTGAAATGCCAACTCCGGTATGGCTCTGAAGTTACCTCCGGACTTCCCCATGAGTCCTGCCTGGTCGCCAGCCTTGATCAGGAGTGACCCGGCCCAAAGGTGTAGGGGCAGGGCGTAGTGCATGACCAGTTCGTGATAAGTGCGGTTCAGATCGGGTTCGTAGCGTTCAACAGCTCTCTGAAGGGCGACTTCCAGGGATCGCGCGTCACCTCCGACGGCGGCCCGATTCTGGTTCGTAAGTTGCACGACCGTCTGGCCGTTCCGTGGCCTGGGGAAGCACTTGGCACTGCAAACGCCACTAACAATTGCGTTCAGCGGTGGTCAGGTGTACATTATCGATGGGGCAGAAAGTCCATAATGGAAATACCGGGTTAAAGGTGAAAGGGGGGCATGGTAATGCGTTTACCCGAATTTACAGCCGAGGCTTCGCTCGGCAAGATCAGGGTTCACTATGTTCTCATCTCGGGGACGGCAGCAGAAGCCGGAAGGGTTCTTCCCCAAGTTATCGAATGCGACCCGGGGGGTTACTGCATATGCCGCGGAGGAGAGGGTTCCGTGGATTGCCAGAATTTGAAGGCCATCTGCGGCGATAGGAACTGGCTGGGGTGTGATGAATTGCGACGTTGCTACTGCTCGGTACCGGATATATATCGTTGAGTGAGGCCGGAGGGTAATTCAGAGAGACTTTAAGGTTTGTCCGGGAAGACAACTGCAGGAATGCAGAGCATAAATCGGTAGGGTTTAGACGACAAACACGAGGTCGTGCGGTGCTGGGCTTGCCGTCGTTTCAAAAACTTGCTCTTCAGGAATACCTGCGAAGAAGCAGCGCGTCTCGCAAAGCCTGCCACGCCGATCACCCGGCTCAAGTTGGCCGGAGGTGCAATCGGTATTGAAATCCAAAATCCCTTCTCCCGGAAGAGAGCGATAGCGAGGGCAGTACTTCCGAATCTCCTTGCGAGTGGCGAACACCATAGAGTGAAACAGTTGGCACGAAATATATCGTGCTCGCTAAAGAACTTCGAGTAGGTTGATGGGGAGTCGAACCGCATCTTTATTTGGGCGGAGCAGCAGTCTGGCCAAGCCGCTGTTCTTTGCGGTCTGCAATTTCCCGAGAAGCCTTTTGGGAGCTAGCGGCTCATCCCAATCGGTTCATACGCAGGATTGACGCATCCTGCAAGAACTAAAATGTGGACACTACCACGGTAGACCGTCAAAATGGGAATTGATCCGTCGTGTCGCCAGAGTTTCTGGTGAAATTGGCTTGTCTCAAGCTTCCCACGGGCTGTGAAAGCTGGATATCGAGTGGCGGAGGTACGCGCATGAGAGTCCAGGTTCGAGTGTGGATGTTCATTTTGCTGATGGCCGCAATGGATTTCAGCCGCAGCTGGCCGAGCCCAACATCCCCCATCAGATGGTCCCTGTTCCCAGCGCCAAGCAATGCGTCACTGAAGTGACGCTGACAGAACTGAGAGGATCAGGCGTTTCTGTGAACGTCACCAAGAAGCGAGCCTTTGTCGCCGCTGTGACCCCGCAAGTTGTGGAGGCACGTTTGACGTATTTGGGACACACCCGCAACGTGTCTCGCCTGGACTCAGTGGCGATGTGCGAGCAGTTCGGTCCCAAGCTGCGCGCCCACGATGCTTCCAATCTGGCGCATTGAGCCGAAGTCCGAGTTCGTCGTTTCCGTCAAAAGCAATCCCGCCATGCACCCAACTCCGAGTGCGGCAATCACGGTTGCCTAAAACAGCGCAAGTGTCCAATCACGGTTCGCCCTGGTCCGGCATATTCATCAACGGCACTCGACTTGTCCACTGACTGTACTCAGTGGACCGCCGATCCAGCGGTGGATTCTGAGCGGTAACCACTCAAGGCCAGAATGTCCCCTGCAGTACCAACTATTGTCGAGTTTTCACTCAGTCGGGTGAGCGTATTACCGCATTTAAGTCGATTCAGAACCCGTGAACTGTTGAGGTTTTCCACAAATCTCGCTCATATCGGGCAGATTGTCATGATTGTCCTTTGGGCTTTGGCTTGCCCTGACAGCTCTAGGTCTTCCGCGGATCTGCCCGTAGCCGCAGAAAGCCGATAACGACTAACGTATTCATTGAGCTCGCGTCGAATTGTGACGCATTTTGACCTTGGGAGTTCAGGTGCAATCGTCCTTGGGGACGACGGAGAAAAAGATCATGGCGAAAGATTCCCTGAGTATTGTTGATGAACGGACGCAGATTTCTTACGAAATTCCGATCCAAAGCGGGACGATACGAGCCATGGACTTGCGCAAGATCAAGACCGGGCCCGAGGACTTCGGCCTCATGACTTATGATCCCGCTTTCATGAACACCGCGTCTTGCCAAAGCGCTATCACGTTCATTGATGGAGACAAGGGCATTCTGCGGTACCGCGGTTATCCGATTGAGCAACTTGCTGAGCAGTGCAGTTTCCTGGAAGTGGCCTACCTGATACTGAATGGAGAGCTACCCACGGCGGCGGAACTCGCTGAGTTTGTCACCAACATTACTTACCACACGATGCTGCACGAGACCACGAAGAAGTTCCTGGAGGGGTTCCGTTATGATGCGCATCCCATGGGAATGTTTATCAGCACGGTCGCCGCACTTTCGACGGTCTACCCCGAGTCTCGCAAGGTGCAGGATCCTGAGGTGAGGAGATTACAAATCTATCGATTGATTGGCAAAGTGGCGACGATCGCAGCTTATACCTATCGCCATAGCCTTGGCTATCCGTATATTTACCCGGATAACGAGCTCAGCTACACAGAAAACTTCATGAATATGCTGTGGAAAATGGTCGAGTCTAAATACCAGGCGAACAAGGTACTGGCCCGCGCGCTGGACATCCTTTTCATTCTGCATGCCGACCATGAACAGAACTGCAGTACGAATGCCATGCGGGCGGTCGGCAGCTCGCTGGCCGATCCTTTCGTGGCCACGGCGGCCGCTGCGGCAGCACTATCCGGTCCTCTTCACGGCGGCGCCAATGAAGAAGTGCTGAAGATGCTGGACGAGATTGGCAGCAAGGAAAACATCCCCGCGTACATTGACCGCGTTAAAGCTGGGCAGGTGAAACTGATGGGGTTCGGCCACCGGGTCTACAAGAATTACGACCCCCGCGCCCGGATCATCAAGCGGGCGGCCGATCAAGTTTTCGAAGTCACGGGAAAGAACCAGAAAATCGCTGTGGCCCTCGAGCTTGAACGGATTGCATTGAACGATGAGTATTTCATCAAACGCAAGCTGTACCCGAACGTCGATTTTTACTCAGGCATCATTTACGAGGCGATGGGATTTAAACCGGATATGTTCACGGTATTGTTTGCCATTCCCCGGACCGTGGGATGGCTGGCGCAATGGGAAGAAATGCTGCACGACGCGGAGCAGAAGATTGCCCGTCCGCGCCAGATTTTCACAGGTCACGAGGAAAGAAACGTGATACGCATCGCGCAGCGCGGGTTGCAAGCGGCGGCGTAGGTTGACGCCGCTTCTTGTCCGCGGAGACCTTCCACAAGAATTCGTTTTCGAAAGGGGCTGCGTTGAGTAGTTGGTTTCGAAACTCCGGACATTTGATTCGACCTGCGTTGGTGTTGCTCGGCGGGCTGGTGGTTTTCCTGGCAATTCGCGCCGTCGTTGTGCCCAAGGATTTTGGGAAATTCGGGCATTACCGGCCAGGCGCGCTCGAGACGATCAGCGCTCGCTCCATCGCGTATGCCGGGCATGAGCAGTGCCTCCAATGTCACGATCAGGAAGCCAAGGTGCATGGTGGTGGCATGCACGCGAAGGTTTCCTGTGAAACTTGTCACGGACCGCTGGCCAAGCACACTGACGACCCCACTGCCAACGTTCCCAAGCTGCCTGATGTGGCCAACCTTTGCCGGCGTTGCCACGAAAAGGACGCTGCTAAGCCCAAGGGCTTCCACCAAGTGGACACGCTGGCGCATTCCCAAGGCATGCTTTGCAACAGCTGCCACCAGCCGCACAATCCCCAACTTTGAGGAAGGATTCTGGAGCATGGATCTGAGCAGGCGAGACATTTTTAAGATCGGCGGCAAGCTACTGCTGTTGGCCTCTGCCGGCGCCACGCTGGAAGAGATCCTGGGCGCCGCCCCGCCTTCCGAAGCCTACCGGATGGCGGACCACTGGTGGGGCATGATCATCGACATCGACAAGTGCATCGGCTGCGGAAGCTGCGTTCGCGCCTGCGCCCAGGAGAATCAAGTGCCCGCCGGTTTCTTCCGTACCTGGGTGGAACGGTATCAGGTGGAGGAAGGAAAGCAGCCGCTGGTCGACTCACCCAACGGGGCCATGGATGGCTTTCCGCCTTCCAAGCGCACGGACTTGAAAAGCTTCTTTGTTCCCAAGCTGTGCAACCAATGCGCATCTTCTCCGTGCGTGCAGGTCTGTCCGGTGGGCGCGACGTTCGTCAGCCCCGACGGCGTGGTCCTGGTGGACGAAACCTATTGCCTCGGTTGCCGGTATTGCGTTCAGGCCTGCCCCTACGGTTGCCGATACCTGCATCCGCAGAAACGCACTGTGGACAAGTGCACGCTCTGCTACCATCGCATCACCAAGGGCCTTACCACCGCTTGCTGCGAGAATTGTCCCACCGGCGCACGCCAGTTGGTGGATTTCAAGAACCCCGAGGACCCCGTCCACGAGTTCCTGCGCAACAACAAAGTGGAGGTGCTCAAGCCTTACATGGCGACCGGGGCCAAGGTCTATTACAAGGACTTGGACGGCGCCGTGCGCTAGAGGAGTGAAGGAATGATTCCGGGTGTTGACGGCTTTATATACCCCAACGAGGTCGAGTTGCAGTGGGGCCTGCTCGTTGTGCTCTACCCTTACATCACGGGGCTGGTGGCGGGAGCCTTCATTCTGGCGTCGCTCGAACGTGTCTTTAAGGTGGAGGCCGTGCGGCCTACCTACCGGCTGGCGCTGCTCACCGCCCTGGCATTTCTGCTGGTGGCGCCACTGCCGCTGCAATTACACCTGGGGCACCCGGAACGCTCACTCGAAATGTACCTCACGCCCCACCGCTCGTCGGCCATGGCCATGTTCGGGTTTGTGTACTTGTGGTACCTGATGGTGGTGTTGTTGCTCGAAATCTGGCTGGAATATCGTGCGGACATCGTGCGCCTTGCCCAGACCACGACCGGCTGGCAGCGGCTCGTCTACAAGCTGCTGACCTTGGGTTCGGAAAACGTGAGCCCAGAGGCGCGACGAATCGACGACAAAGTCAGCTACATCGTCACCGTGATCGGAATTCCCTCGGCATTTCTACTGCATGGTTACGTCGGCTTCATCTTCGGGTCCATCAAGGCGAATCCGTGGTGGTCCTCCCCGCTCATGCCGATTGTATTTCTCTTTTCGGCGATGGTTTCCGGGATCGCGGCGGTGCTGGCGCTGTACATGGCCTTTATGAAAGTCAAGAAGATGCCCCTCGACATGGGTTGCCTTGACACGATCGCCAAATACCTTTTCTACACTTTCGTCATCGACTTCTCTCTCGAAATGCTGGATCTGGTGCAACGCACCTACGAAGCCGATGAGTCCTTCCGCACCCTCGATTTCATGGTCCACACGCGCCTGTGGGGATCGCAGGTGATCCTCCAGATTTGCGTGGGAACGCTGTTGCCTCTGGCTTTGCTCGCGGCCAATCAACTCTGGAGGTTCTCGGTGTCGCGTCGCAAGGCGATGTATCTCGCCGCTTCTCTGCTCACCATGATGGGAATCTTCGCGATGCGCTGGAATGTGGTGATCGGCGGCCAGTTGTTCTCCAAGAGTTTCCTCGGGTATACCACCTACAAAGTCGGCTTCGCGGCGAGGGAAGGCCTGCTCTCCGCCATCGGACTGATGGCTTTACCTTTCATCATCGTCGTTGTCCTGGTCAAGCTGCTGCCCCCCTGGGCAGAGGGAAAACCTAGCGAAAATGCCGTCGGGTAATCCCCTTCTTGGTTAAGGAGGGGTCGTATGTTCATGCCCGTCGAGAGGTGGTGCGATGATGCAGGCAGACCTGGACGACTTGCGGCAGCAGGTTCGCAATCTTACGGACCGCGTTGCGCGTTTGGAAGCTTCTTTGGCAGTCCGATCCGAAGCCCCCTTGACGCAAGATGCAGGAGCGCCTCTTGACGCGCGGTCCGAGGTGCTGGAAGTGGGTACACCTTTCTTCCCGGTTCCCCAATCTACTCCCATCCTCCCTGTCCTGGGCGCGGCAACGCTCGGCTTGGCCGGAGCTTACCTTTTGCGGGCCATCGCCGAATCCGGAGTCCTTCCCGCGAAGCTCGTCTTTGCCGTGGCAGCCCTTTATGCTGTGGCGTGGCTGCTTTGGGCGGCGCGAGCCCACGCCGGGCGCCGGCTTGCTGCCATCCTCTACAGCTTGACCGCGGTGCTGATCCTTTCTCCGCTCCTTTGGGAGGCTACGGTCCGCTTTCACACCGTCTCGCCGTGGCAAACCAGTGTAATTCTCGTGGCCTTCAACCTGATTGGTCTGACGGTGTCATGGCGTAAGGACCTAGTTGCGGTCGCCACCATTTCCACTGTGGCGGGCATCGGTACCGCCGCCGCGCTGCTCGTCGCAACCTACGACGTGCTGCCTTTCGCCTTCGCCTTCCTGGCAATCGCCGCGGCCATTGAAACCTGCGCGTGCTTTAACCACTGGCTGGGTGACCGCTGGTTGGCCGCCGCCGCCGCCGATCTCGCAGTTTTCCTGGCCACCTGGCTGGTCACCAATCCGCGCGGCCTACCGCAAGCCTATGCGCCCATTCCGGCTGCGGGGTTGTTCACCGCGCAGGCTGCGCTGCTGGCCATCTACCTCGCCAGCGTTATGGCGCGAACGCTCCTGCGCGACCGCACTTTTACAACCTTCGAAACCGCACAGTGTGTATTGGCATTCGTCATTGGGGTCGGCGGAGCCGTTCGCTTAGCCTCCGAGGGTTCGCATCTCACGGTTGCCATCGCGGGATTCGCTCTCCTGTGCGGAGCGGCCTGCTACGCCATTTCATTTAAGCTGCTGGCCCGGCAAGCTTCTCAGGGCCGCAACTTTTATACCTACTCCACTTTCGGAATCCTTTTGGTCGTTGTCGGGTGCAGGATTCTGCTCAGCGACGGCTCGGCCTCGATCGCCTGGTTTTTGCTGGCGCTCGCCTGCATCGGCGCGGGAGGATTCTGGACCCGGTTGACATTGGAGATACACGGCGGCGTCTACCTTTTGCTGGCGCTCCTGTTTTCCGGCGCCTTGCACCAATCGGCGAGGTTACTCTTGGGAACCGATCTCTGGCCTCAGTCGATCCCGTTGGCGCTTTGGACCGGCGCAGTTGTGGCTGGAGCAAGTTATTGGCTGGCGAGAAGGTTTTCGCGCTCCATGCAGGAGGGATGGACGCTTCGCGCTTTCCGCGTGGCGATGGCCGCGGCCTTGGTCTGGCTTGTGGCCGGCCTCACTGCCGGGAGCTTGACCGGCGCCTACCACGGGCTTTTTGCAGTCGCTGCCGGCGACCCCTATTGCGCCACCCTGCGGACACTCGCCGTGGTGGGCGTTGCCTTGCTGCTGGCGGCGATCGGCACCCAGGCTAACTTCCGGGACTTTGCTCAATTGGTTTATCCGCTCATGCTTTTGGGCGGATACCGCTTGCTCTCCGACGATCTGCGCCAGGACCGGAAGACCACTCTCTTCCTTTCCCTGCTCGTCTACGGCGCCACGCTGATTGCCTTGCCTCGCCTCCGCCGGGCGCGGGCGAATTCCTAACGGAGCTGATCGCAAGGCTTCAGCAGCCGGCAGCAAGGGCCGCAACACTCGCCAGCCACAACAACGCGTACAGCCAGAGCACTCCTCGCAACCCTGTCAGGCAGGGCGGCAGGAATCTCCCGTGCGGCGGTGACATCGATGACGCTGTGGTCGAAACTGCCACCGATACCGTCGTTGACGCCGTGCCGTTCAGCGTCACAGTGCTGGGTGTGAGCGTGCAGGTGGCGAGCGAGGGCGCCCCGCTGCACGTCAAGTTCACCGTCTGATTGAACCCCCCTTGGGGAGCGAGCGTCAACGAGTAATTCGCCGTTTGACCCGCAGACAAAGTCTGGCTGGTGGTGGACAACAGGTTATGGTGAAGCGGTGCTGGGAGGGGCAGCCTCGAACGCCGGGTAGTAGCCTCTGCGGGCGAAAATCCGGTACGGGTGTTTTGGATTACGGACGCGGTCGGAGAGGCGGACGTCGATCTGGCGGAAGGCGCGATCACTTCGAGTGTCAGTAGTCTGGTAGCCGAGTGTATAGCGCTGTTTCAGCCGCGTGATGACGGCGGCCATGGCCTTTCCGACCGATCCCACGGCAGCCATATCGATGATCTCTCCGCCCGTTTCGTCCATGATCTTGCTGACCCAGCGCGCGCCAGGAATCCAGCCGGGCTCGTCCAGTGTACCTCCCAGGCGGTCTCGTCCGAACCTGACGCTGTAAACGATCGTCTGGGTCTCGAGCGCCAACCGAATCACGTCGTCGCCGGTGAATTCTCCTTTCGCAGTCGGCTCGTTGTCAGAGACCATTATGACCGCGTGGCGCCGCTCGCGGGCCTCCTGCCCCAGATACTCAATCGATGCGTAGAGGGCGTCGGCGATGTTGGTGCCGCCCGCCGAGCCAATGCCCATGATACTCTCGGCAATCGATCTCCGGTCAGTGGTCAGATCTACCAGGCGCTCGGGGTGCGTGGCGAAGGCATACAGGGCGACCTGATCCGCCGGCTTGAGTTGCGCGAGGGTGTCGTAGGCGGCGTGGTGCAGTTCGCCGAGCATCGGCGATATGCTGCCGCTGCCGTCCACCACCAGTGCCACGGCCAAAGGCAGTTCGTCACGCGAGAAATATATAATTTTCTGCTCCACGCCATCTTCGAACACGCTGAAATCTTCCCGCTTAAGATCGTCGGCAATCCTGCCTTTGTCGTCCCGGACCGTAGCCTCCACCAGCACCAAGTTGACGTCCACTTTTAGCGTGAATCCGCCCGTTTCAGGCGGCGGCCGTCGCCCCCCGGGCGGCGGGCCTTGCGCCCAAAGTTCTGCACAGAGGGCGAACGCCCAGAAAGCAAGAGTGCTCGCTGCTAGCGCGTGTTTCATAGCTCACCGCCGGGTGTTCCCCCTGCAGGGAGTGCTCCATCCGGCTATAGCGACAGCTTCGATCACATCAAGGATTTTTTCCACGCGGTGCGAACTCGGCAACCGGTGATTGTGTCCACTCCAAAAGTGAGTTTGCGTCGCGCATTTAACTAGCGTCCAGATCGTTCAGCCTCCCGCAGGCTTACTGGAATCGGAGCTCTTATCTTCCACAGCAAAAACAAGGCACATGGGTGTAAGAACGCCATCATGACATACACCGGCCTGTAGGAGAATTGGGTCACGAGATGGCCTATCGCATTCGTAGAGAGAATCCCTCCCAACCCGCTGCCTGTAGCGATGATGCCAAACACAGTCGCCACTATTCTCTGGGGGTAGAGGTCAATGATGAGTGTTCCCAGGGTGACTTGCCACGCCAGTTGCGCAAAGACCACGAGGGAGGAAATCAGCAAAGCCCAGTTGGCGGTTGGAACAAAAGCGAGGAGCGCGCTCGACGGTACAATGAGGGCAGAGATCAACATGATCCTTTTTCGGGCGGACACCGGTTGTAACCCGCGCTTCACAAGAAACCCCGAGGCCCAACCCCCGATAATCGTACCCATGCCGGCCGCGAAATAAACCACCCAAGCGAGCTCTCCAACCCGAATCAAGCTCATGGAATGCACGCTCAGGAGGTATTTCGGGAACCAGAAGAGAAAGAAATACCAGACCGGGTCAGTGAGGAAGCGCGCCAGTGTCAGCAACCAGGTGTTCAGATCTCCCAGCAGGATCTTCCACCGCTGCCACTCCGATTCCTGCGGGAGACTTTCTCGAAAGAGGCCGGCTGGAAGGTCGCGAACAACGGCTCCTGTCTCCTGCACAATATTGGGGGATTTGTACCAAACGGCCCAGGGAACTACCCAAACCAAACCGAGCAATCCCGTAACAATAAAGGGAGCCCTCCAACCATGGCTGGCTGCCAGAAATGCGACCATGGGGACAGCTACAGTTGCGCCTGCCGTAGCACCGGCGGTGCAGATACCGTAGGCCAGTCCACGATCTCGCGGGGGGAACCATTCTGCAATTGCTTTTGCTTGCACCGTCCAGTTGCCGGGCTCACCCAAGCCCACCATGAGACGGTAAAATCCCAGTGTGAAAACTGAGCGGGAAATGCCCGTCAGTGCCTCGGCAATTGACCACCAAATGATGAAGACCACCATACCGATCTTCGTTCCCAGGTAGTCTGTCACACGCCCTGTTACCAGATATGCCAATGTGTAAGAGATGAGGAATAGCTGCACCACACCCGAGTACCCGAGGTCACTGATGTGTAGAGCAGTCTGAATCTCTTTGGCGAGGATCGAAAACGTTTGCCGGTCCACATAGTTAATAATCGTGGCCGCAAACAGCAGGGCAACTACCCACCACCGGTACTTACGGGTTATTGGAGTCACGGCTCTCCTGAATCCAAGGAGCAGACGCACTAAAACGCACACCTAAACCCGGTCCCGATGGGACAAGGTAGCAGCCGTCTCGCACCTCAAGCGGAGAGGCAAGGAACTGGTTGGCGGCGTCCAGGATGGTCGGGTTGAATTCCAGCAGCCTCGCCTCAGGCTGAGCGGCGGCGAAGTGAATTGCTGCGGCGAGCTGAGGTGCTTGCGCGATACTGACATGAGGCACAATCTTTACACCGTGCGATCGCGCCAGGTCCGCGATCCGCATTCCTTCGGTTAGACCGCTCCGTCCCAGGTCCGGCTGTAGGAATCGAACCGCGTCGCATTCCAATAAGCGCCGCAGTTCGTATCGCGTGCGGTAGCTTTCGCCGATTGCCAGCGGGACGTCGGTAGATTTTGCCAAATCGATATGCCACTCTGCTTCCTCAGGAGGAAACGGGCATTCGAGAAACATAATGCCGTTAAGCCTGCGGCAGAGCTCACGCGCTGTGAAGGGGTCGAGGCGCCAGAGGGCATCGACCGCTACGGCGGCTCGACCGAAAATTTCCTCCGCCCGGCCGAGGTCGGCAAGTAGTTCGTTCAACGTAGCACGGTAATAGACTTTGATCGCGGCAACTCCCGCGTTACGCCATCGTTGCGCCTCGTCCCATCGGCCGCCGGGGACTCCGCTGAGATATGCGGAGACCCGCGGCCGGGTACCGCCCACCAATGCGCTGACGGATTGCCCCGTGCACTTTCCGGCAAGGTCCCAAAGAGCCAGGTCCACGCCGCTGATCGCATCCAGCATGAAGCCGCCGGTCTGGCCGCGAACCCGCATTGTGGAATACATGCGTTCCCAGAGCTCCGCGATGCCCTGGCGGCTCGGGCAAAACTCTTGCCCGATGACGGCAACCCGGAGAATGCGCTCGACAATCGCGCACGGAACTTCGGGAGCAATGGGTGCCTGGGCCTCGCCCCAGCCTTCGGCGCCGTCGTCCAGCCTGACACGGACTAGCGCTGTCTCGATTCGAGTGGAGTACAAGCAAGGATATGTGCTCGCCCAGCGATACTCACCCTCCCCTTTGAGCTGAGCTGGTGATCCGCCGCTGCCCAACGCGCCGGCATAATCGCGCGGAAACCGAAGCGGAAATGCCTCGACCGATTGAATCCGCATGGAAACGTTAACTCCGGTTGAGCAGAGCCCCTTTCGAAGTTGCGCAAGTCGAAAGCTCAGGCGACCCACGGGTACTGCTGCTTGATGTGAAGACTGCTTTCTTAGCCGTTATGCGCATGAGTCCGGAGCAGTGTTGATCCAATTGCGCAAGAACTCGAGTTCCTTCAGGCTCTCGCGCGAGAGCGTTTTGCTGGGAGGGCGAACCGCGGCGCATCGGATGACACCCGCCGCCAGAAGGTCGTGCTTTGCTGCGGACACTCCGAGACCAGGTTGAAGGCCAAAACGCATGAGCGGGAGAGTGTGCACGAACAGCCGCCACGCATCGGCTTTGTTTCCACACCGGTAGGCGTTCCAGATTCGCACGTAAGCCGCGGTCATGCCGCTGTTCGGCATGGAGCCCGACACCCCTCGTTCGAGTTCCTCATACAGAAACTGGCCGTTCAGGCCGCCAAACGCCGCCATGCGGTTCCCAGAAATGCAAAGCACCTCGGTGATTTTCGGTGCGGTGGGAGGCGCCTCGACCTTCACATATCGTACATACTCGATTTCGCGGGCCATGCGAGCCAAAAGCTCGGACGGCATGGTGACTTGGGTCACCATCGGCGCGTCCTGAATCATCAACGGAATCCGAACCGCCTTGCTGATGCAATCGTAGTAACGGATCAACCCTTCCGGGTCAGTCTTCAAGTACCACGGCGGAAGCACCATCAGCGCCGATGCGCCTGCCGCCTCCGCTTCGCGGCTTGCCTCTGCTGCGGCATAATCCCCGTTCCGGCCTGTACCCACGACCAATGGCACCCGGCCGGCCACCCGCCTGGCGATCAGCTGCAGGAGGTCCCGCCGCTCCGTTTTCGTGAGTGCGTACACTTCGCTGGCATTGCCAAACAGGCCCAAGCCGTGGGCGCCCTGCTCCAGCAGGTACTCGACGAGGCTTTCCTGGCTCCGAAAATCCAGTTGTCCATCTTCAGAGAAAGTGGTGGCGAGTACTGGAATAACCCCGGTGAGAGCATCGGACTTCATGTGGATGCCTCGATACCGGCAACAAGAGATTCCTTGGCTCGATTGATGTGTCGACGCAGCGCCTCGACCAGCGCCTTCCCGTCGCGTCGTTCCATGGCGCCAAAGATTTCCTCGTGCTCAGCTTGTTCCTGCGCCGTGCGCCGGGACCAGTCCGTGGAGGTACGGTGGACGCGCGCAATCGTCAGATGCGCATTCAGCTTCCCATAAATCTCGGTCAGCCGCCGGTTGCCGGCAGCGTTAATCAAGAGAAAATGCAGTCGCGAATTAGCGCCCTCGTGTTCCCGGCGGTCTTCTTCGTTACAAATCGGTTTGGCCAGGGTCTTCAATAAATACCGCGCGGCGGCGAGGTCCCGGTCAGAAAACCGGTCCACCGCTTTCTCCGCGGCCAGGCACTCGAGAGCGCATCGCACGTCCATGGTCTCTTCCACATCGCCGGCTCTCAAGACGGCTACGAATGTTCCACTGCGGGGCCGTACATCCACAAGGCCATCGGCCGCCAGGAGTTCGAGGGCACTGCGGACAGGAGTGAGGCTAACCCCGAGTTGTCGCGAGATCTCGTCGACGTTCAGTCGTTGACCGGGTGAGACCTGTCTCGTGACGATCGCCTCGCGCAGACGCTTATAGACCTCATCCACAGCTCTGTATTGGTCGATCTTCGACAACCTGAGAGCCGCCTTGTTGGTCTTCATTTCATTTCCTGGTTCTATGATTGCGGCTTTCACTCTCCATAGACGCGCACTTCGAAAATGGCTGCCGGCGCTCCGTGAGTTTCGATGACGTCGATGTGCAGAGCCTCGGTGAGACACTGCGTTCCCAGGTTAACAGTATTGCGCGTCTGGTGGTTTTCATGACTCTCGAACAACAGATTTTCCCGGTGGTCCAAAATACGATAGCGTTTGACGCAGAAGGGCACGGCCCGCTCGGGATGGCCCATCAGCACAGATTCCATAGGATGATCGAAGTCGGTGTCGAAGCCAAGCACGATGCGTGAGATTTGGCGGGCCTCACTCCAACGCAGCGTCAGGCGCGGCGCGCGGTCGTCCACGGCCGCCACCCAGGCGTTCGGCAGCCGAGTGGGGCGAGCCAAGCCGTTCGAAATGTTCTCGGGCCCAAAAAAATCAAGCGGTGGGTTAACAGTGAGGGCGAAATTCTTGCCGTTCGGCCGGCGCGCCGGCAGCCAGAACTCAAAAGATTCGATGCCTGTATCCTGGGGCGGGTCCTGCCGTGCACCTTTCGCGACGGCAGCATTCATAGTTTGAGACAGGCTCAGTATCCCGGTTACCCGCATGCTGCTTGTATGCACTGAGACCACGGGATTTTGCAGCAGGCAGTAAGCAAAATAACCCGGCTTCACGGTGCGCGCGTCGGGACAAATCGAAATCTCTCGCCCCGGCCCCGGCTCGAGTGCGAGTTGCCGGGAAAAAAGGGTGACATCCGGCGTATAGTTGCCTTCCACCGAACTGCCGCGCACTTCCACTTGAAGGGTCGTCTGCTCGCGCACATCCACCCGAAAGGAGATTGAAGGTAAGGGGCCCGGCGGGATCGGGAGGAGCATGGCGCGGGAGGCGTTTAACGGCACCGTTCCACCATCGTCCCCAAGTTCGTTGAGCACGAACCGGCTTGTGGCAGACACCGTGGCTACGCGAGCGAGATCAGCCGGATCATGAAGTGCCATGCCCGGAATATACTGGCCGGCGCCAAGGAGCTCACGCTGAAGTTCCAGCATCCGGGAGGATTCAAGCAGGTCGCGCGGGGCGACGTTTTTGCGACAACAAAGCGCTGCGGCCATTCCCACCGCTTGCCCGCCGTGGCCGCAGGTGGCCATCACCCGCGTTGACCCAAATGCCACGTGCGAAACGCTGATGATTCTCCCGGCCAGAAACAGATTGCTGACGCCGCGGCTGTAGTAACAGCGATACGGAATCTGGTACACGCCTTTCGAGTGCCACTGGGAGCAACTAGGAAGCTCACTGTAGACCCCTTCTGCGGGGTGCAAATCGATAGCCCATCCGCCATAGGAGACGGCGTCAGGATGGGTCCGTTGCTCGACCACGTCGTGCTGGGTGAGAATGTAATCACCCTCGAAGCGGCGGCTTTCGCGTTTGCCGGGGATGGTACCCACCCACTCGAGCGTCAGATTTTGCGCCTCAGGGAAGCGTCCGGAGTTCTTGATGTAATCCCAAACTCCGTAGGCGACTCTCCACAACTCCCACTTGATCTCCTCGGTATCGTAGACAGTATCCCTGCGCCCGCCCCACTCGAACCACCAGAACCTGCATCCAGTATCGTGTGCGCGAATGTCGCGGTAGCGCGGAATCTCGGTGATGTCGCGAAGAGCAAAGGCCGGCGGCACGAAGCGCACCGGGCAACCCACATCCTTGCTGTAGAAATAGAGCGAGTGGCCGAGCAATTCACCGTACTCGACGGACGGAGCCATGCCTTCGCCGAATTCTTCCCGCTTCTCCGCGCCCATGCGGAATGGCGCGCCCGCGAGGAACGCCACAATCCCATCGCCCGAGGCATCGCAATAAAGCGGAGCTTCCACCCGGTAGCGTGTCTGGTTCTGCGAACAGTAAGCACTCAGTCGCGAAATGGTTCCGGTGTCCGATTTTTCGACTGTGTCAACCGCGGTGTTCAGCAACAGGCGGATGTTGGGTTCAGCGCGCACCGTCTCAAGCAGGATCGTGTCCAGGATCAGGGGATTCCCTTCCGGATTGCGATAGAGGTTTTCGACCAGAATCTCATCGACCACGCCCCCCTCGCGCGCCCAGCGGTTGTTGTTGCCCATATGGGAGGTGGCGCCCAGGATCCAAAGACGCACTTCGCTCGAAGCATTCCCGCCCAGCACCGGCCGGTCCTGCACAAGCACCACGTGGATACCGGCGCGGGCCGCTGTTACAGCGGCGCATGTGCCTGCCAAACCGCCGCCCACGACCGCCAAATCGGTAGCGAGGTCAACGAATTTGAGCGGCCTCACGCCGTCCACGCCTGAATCGCGAATCATGGAGTTTATTAATCAAGCCGGCCAACGGATCAGCTCTCAGCGATCGGCGCAAGTTCTCCAAGGTGACCAACCCAAGAAATCGAACCAGCGGCTCTATAAGGATGGTCTTCGGCGGTGCCAATCCGTAGCCTGCTGATACCCGTGCGCCATGCTGATAATTGTGGTCTCATCAAAGGCCCGTCCCACAAGCTGCAAACCGGCCGGCATACCCGCCTTCGTAAATCCGCAGGGAATCGAGATTGCCGGGCTCCCCGTCAGGTTGAAAGGGGCCAGGTAGGCAACGTCGCTCTTAGCCACCTTCGGGTCGCGTGGCGGCCTCGCGTAGGCGCCGGCGATACCCGTCCCTGGGGTTGTGGGTGTCACAAGAACGTCGGTTGTTTCAAACGCTCGTCGCAATTCGCCCGCGATCAGAGTCCTGGCCTGTAGCGCCCGGTAATAGTCTGTCGTCGAAAGAAGCCCGCCTACGGCGATTTCGCGGAAGGCACTGGGTCCGAACTTTTCCCTCTTGTCTCGAAGATTCCGAATATGGGCATTGAAGCCTTCGATTCTCAAGATGGTAAAGTCAGCGGCAGGCGCATAGCTCAGATGCGGAATCTCGACTTCCCGAACCACGGCTCCGAGCGATCGAAATACCTCCAGCGCGTTTTCGAAAGCGGCGGCAACCTCGGTCTCCACCCCGGCGGCCTCCATGTAGGATGGACACACTCCCAAACGCAAGCCGCGCGGATTTCTTGAGAGGAGTTCGACGCTGCTGGGCACCGCAACGTCGCTCGAAGCAGCATCCGATGGGTCCCGCCCGGCCAGGGCGGTCAGCAGAATGGCCGCATCTTCAGCAGAACGCGTGATAACGCCTACGTGATCGCAGGAGTAACTCAGCGGCACTACCCCGGAACGCCCGATCCGGCCGTAAGTCGGCTTGAGGCCGGTAACGCCGCAGTACGACGCGGGCATGCGGATCGATCCTCCGGAGTCCGTGGCAATGGAAGCTGTCGCCAGTCCGGCTGCCACCGCTACCGCTGAACCGCTGCTCGACAAGCCTGTATCGGCCTGAAGGTTCCAGGGGTTTCGGGCCGGCGTGATGAACTCTTGCTCGGAGCCTGAGCTGAATGCGAATTCGTTCAGGGTCGCTTTCCCCAGCGTAACAACGCCCCGCTCGCGCAACCGTGTGACTACGAACGCATCCTTCTCGGGAATCCAGTGTTCGTAAACCCTCGAAGCTGCGGTGGTGCGGATGCCCGCCGTCGCAATGAGGTCTTTGTAACTTATTGGTATACCGCGAAGGGGCCCGCCTTGCTTTTTCGCCGCAGCCTCTTTCGCCTGCTCGAGCGCGACATCTGGAGTGACCGTAATGTAGGAGTGCAGCGTTGGCTCGAGCCGCCCAATTCGCTCGAGATAGGCGCGCGCTAAGTCGACGGGAGAGAGTTCTCCCCGTTGGATTAGCCACGCCGCTTCAGCGATCGAGAGATAACAGAGTTCGGCCATTAGTGCGGGATGAAGACGAAGCCTGGAGTAAGGCCCTCAAGCGGAAGCTCTTCGAGCCATCGCGCTTCCTCGAACACGCTCTGTGCGGAGTGCTCGAGTTGGGCCAGCACCTCAGGCGGAAGTCTTAATTCGGTAATACCGGCGTCGCCGCTCTCGCCGGAGGGAGCCGCACCAGACGAAAGCGGGAGGCCTGCGCTCGCGAGCAGCAAGCATGTAGCCTGGCGACGAGTGATCGGCATGGTGCTCACCAGATAAGTTTCAATCCGAACTGTATGGACCGTGGGTCATAGGCACTTGTTATTGTCCCGAACGTCCCGCTAAAGTTGTATCCATTGGGTCCCGGCACAAAAGTCGTGTTCGGCAGGCCGAGGTTGGTGATATTCGCGAGGTTAAACGACTCCGCGCGGAATTGAACAGTGAACTTTTCCTTGATTGGGAAGTCCTTCAGCAACGCGAAGTCGAAATTTGTTAAACCCGGTGCCCGAACGTTTCCGAGTGTACGGCTAAGATTCCCGTATTGATAATTGGGCGGGTTTACAAAGACATTCGGATTGAACCACTCATTGAGATTAGGGTGAGCCACTTTGGCGCTTTGGCCCGTACTATTAGGCCGCTCTGCCAAAAAGTTATTGGCGCCAGTGATTATCAGTGGTGGCCCTCCGTCTGCCGTGAAAACTCCCGACATCGACCAGCTGCCCAGTACGGCGTTGGCAACGGAGTTATTGAGGGCCCAGTTGTGTCCACGTCCCAGAGGAAACTTATAAACGTAAGAAAGAACAAAGGCCTGCGGGACGTCAGTGGGATCGACAGACTTTTCCGCGCTACGGTCAAACTTGCCGTCCTGATAGCCGTTGTAAAGCGTGGATGACAAGCTGCTCATCCAGGCAATGTTTGATATCAGGGAGCCTGAAATCAGCTTGGCATAAGTGTAGCTTGCCAACACGGTCAGGTTTTGAGACATGCGATGTTCGACCTTTATCTGAAGTGAATGATAGGTCGAAGATCCTCCATACGGATCAAAGACGCTCACGCTTGAATACTGTGGGTACGGCTCTAAGGTCTGAGCTAACGCCACGGTGGCGCCCCCCAGGGGGCCAGGCACTTGTCCAGCCAAGGGGTTCGGCACCAGGTTCTGCAAAGAAAGACCCTGAGACAAATAATTGTCGCCAAGCTGGTCATAGTTGTACTCATTAGAGGGCAAGTGGACGCCGGCGCTGCCTGCATAAGCCACGTCCAGTAGCCATTTTCCAGGGAATTGGTGCTGGACATCGAGGTCCCACTGTTCGGTGTAGGGAATCGGCCTCCGTCGCTCCTCAAATGCCACTGAAGAACCAAGGTACGCAGAAGGACCCCCGCTCGGGCCGGCCGGGTAGTCAACGTAGGGCGGGCCGTTCTGCAGCATGAAGGCGGGCAAGTTCGGGTTGTTTCCCGGCGAGAGGTAATCGTTAGTGGTCGTGTAGCCCTGAGTCTGGGGGAAGTTGTCTACCGTAAAGGTTGGGGCATAGATTGTGGCGTAGGCGCCGCGCACCACAGTTCGTGCGTTGCCCGTTAAGTCATAGGCGAACCCGATGCGTGGGGCGAAATTCGTTCGGTCGTTCTGCACCACGGTCTTCCCGTAATCGACGCAAGCGTACTGAAAGCTCCCCAATAAGTTCGGGTTGTCCGGGTTTGTCACAGAGGGATTAAAGTTAGAGGTATGGCAACCGCGTTCTACTGGGGGAGATTGGAAGTCGTAGCGGAGTCCAAGGTTTAGAGTTAGCCGATGAGTTACCTTCCAGTCGTCACCGGCGAAGAAACTATAACTGTGACCAACGTAAGTCGGGAAATTGTATATGTCCAAGGTACTACCATCACCAACGTCGCCTAACAAGAACGTGGCGAACCCGAAACCCGTGCCCGTGGGATTCTGTGGGTTTGCAGTCAGCGTAGAAGGGAAACTATACGAGCCAGAAGGGTCGCCTGCCTGGTAGTTCGCATAGCTCATATGCCGGAGGTCGGTTCCAAACTTCAAAGAGTGATTCCCGTGTATTTTGCTGATCATGTCGAAAATTTGGAACGTGGTTTCGTCGCGAATTCCTGTCGTGTTGTCACCCCCGAGAGTGGCGAGGCCATCAACATTCAATAGGGGAAATAGCGTGGGCGGAACGTCAGCGGGCAGGCCAATTTTCTGAGGCCATCCTTGATCGTAGCCGCCCTGTGTGAAGGGAAAATGCTGCTCCATCGCCGTGAGGCGCACTTCATTCAGGAGGCTGGGTGAGAACGTGTGGACGTCGCTGATTACTGCTTGTTGATTGTGAATGCGGTCTGCGCGCGTGTACCACACTGGATCAGGCCAGGGCCCGGCATCGTCAGGCCGGTTCGCATCTTCTGCATTGAACGACCAGCGGCCGAACAGTCGGTTCTTACTACCGAAGGAGTGATCCACTCGGGCGTGGATCTGGTTGGTGGAAACTGTTTCAGGCTGGTCACCTATGTAGTTATTGGTCTGTGCGAACGCATTATTGGGAGTCTGGTTCGGCAGTGGGAGATATGTAAGCACATTCTGCGCGACCTTGTCCAAGCGAGTTGTCGGAATAATATTGCCTGGAAGGGGACTCCTCAAGTAACCGGAGCCGCTGGGATTAGGAACCGTGGTTGCCGGGTCGTAGAGGGTTATGTGATTGCCGTTAACATCCTCGAGCTGGGAAAAGTCCCCTCCCCTTTCTGCTGGGGTGGGTACTGTGGTGATGGGGTTCGCTACAGAGAGGTGACGTGAGCCCTCGTAATTGAAGAAAAAGAAGGTTTTGTCCCGGCCATTGTACAGCTTGGGTATCAAAATCGGTCCGCCCAGTGAAGCGCCGAACTGATTGAAGCGGTAAGGCGGGACACTTGGAGCGAAGGTATTCCTGGCATCGAGCACATTGTTGCGAACAAATTCGTAGGCACTTCCATGCAAAGAATTTGTCCCCCCCTTGGTGATCGTGTTTACTACGCCTCCTGCGGTGAAACCGTATTCAGGTGGTATAAAGTTGGTCATTACTTGAAATTCCTGGATAGCATCCACTAAAGGAGCTACAGACACCTCTCCCCACCCATGAGTTGAGTCGTCGGCACCGTCCATGAGAAATGCAGTGAAGCCGCTCGTCGAGCCGTTGATCCCTACATTGGCGACCTGATAGTTCTGACTACGGCCAAATCCCACGTCGATTCCGCCTTGCATATTTCGGACGCCAGGCACCAGTGTTTCAAGAGTCAGGACATTCCGGCTGTTCAGTGGCAAATCGGTGATTCGTTGGTTCTCGACGACGTCGCCGAGTCCACTGGAATCCGTCTGCACTAGGGGAGCCGCACCCACAACGTCAACTTTCTCAACAGTGCTGCCGACTTTCAGCGTGAAATCTACACGAGTCCGGTCGCCGACCTGAAGCACAATTCCAGAACGGATGGTGGTCTCAAAACCTGTCGCGCTGACCGAAAGCTCATATGCGCCGATGGGTAAGATCGGAAAGATATAATTACCCTCAACATTGGTCGTGGCATTAAACAGCGCGTTCGTGCTGACGTTTTTCGCAGTTACCGAAGCATTGGGGACGACAGCACCGCTTGGGTCGACGCACGTTCCGACAATCGTGGCTTCAGCAGTCTGGGCCATTAAGCGGGGCGTGAGATATGCGACAAAGGCCAGCGCAAGTAAACCGAAGCATCCGAATCTTGGCAGAAATCCTGAGCCGCGCACGATCATGCTGCCTCCTTAAATCTGAAATCTGAAATTTCACATTTTAGCGTCCTTTATACCGCCCGCTGCACCCTCTGTCAAGACCTTTTTGGGTGGTTCTGCTATGTTTGTCTCTTTTGGAGGTTTCTTGAGGCCCACATTTTTGGGTCGGCGGGCCTCCAGTTTTTGTCCCTTCTAATCGATAGAGTAGAAGGGCCGGTTCGCGTCCTGTCAGGCCCTGTTGTAAATCCTGACCTCGTATATTCGAGCACTTGGGCTCCCGTTGGTTTCGAGGACTGTAAGTCGAAGTCGATCCGAACTTACGCGTTCGAAATCATGCACCTGGCGGCGAAAATAGTTGTTGTCGCTGCGCGCCACGGTTCTCCACCCTTCTGCTGTCGAAATCTCCAATTCATATTTCTTCACGCACTCAGGATAGCGAAAGAGCGGCAACTTAATGCGACGGTTGCAATCGGTGTCGAAGGTGATCTGCACCCGATTGAAGGAAGTCGGTTGTGGCAGTCGCAGCAGGATCCACGCAGGCAGACTCTGCGAAGGTTCCGACACGAAGATGTTTGACCAAAGGTCCGGGCGATTGGCGCCACGCACGACGTTTTGGGGGCCATACGGGCGCTGCTCTGGGATCACCCGGACAACAAACGACTGTCCATTCGTATAAGGTCGCCACATACTTCCGCCGGGAAGATCGGCTGCCGTCGTGCCGACTGGAATCATGGATGGCTTACCTTCTTCATCAGAGAACAAGGCCCAGCCCACTTCGGGGTGGGCGTCGAGATGAATAAAGCAAAGGCTTCGCGGTTGGACACTCGCGTTCAACTTGAAGCGGACATACCCTTTATATTTTGGCTGCAGAGTTGCTGTCGCGGTCGCCAACTCCTCCGACGATCGGAAGTCCCAAACATGCTGGGCTCTGCGCAATCCAAGGGAGAGCGTTACCGGATCGCTGGCAGTCGATTCGAGAAGAAGTTCCACGCTGTCGATGTGATCAGTTGTCACCGGGAAAAGCTGTGCCAGGGGAAACCTTGCCTTGTGAAAGGTCTCCACCTCAGGAAAACTCAAGCTTGCCTCGCTGCTCGCCGTCACTTCGGCCTTCCTCGCCAAATCGCCGAGGTCGGAGTTTTCAATGCCGGGGATGGACGCGTCTTGCCGGAGAAGCGTTTGCTGTAACTCCTCAGCATGCTTAGCCACGACCGTCCTGGGTTCACATCGGTACTTTTTGCAAAGCGCTGCGGCCACCCCCACTCCCTGCCCGACTATCGCTCCTGTCGGCAAAACACGGGAAGATGCGAAGGCCACATAACTGGCGCTTACGGGTCGCCCTGCAACAAGCAAGTTTAGGACGTTTCTCGAATAGCACGATCTGAGGGGAATCCCATACGGTATGGTGCCATATTTTGCAAAGTTCGAGTCGGTCCTGGGAGACGGGTAAGGGGCGACTTCCCGCTCGTGGATGCCGCCGGGAAGGTGGATATCAATTCCCCAGGTCCCGTATGCGATGTCGTCGGGATGAACAGACGGATTTCGCACGTCCTGTTCGGTCAAAACGTAATCACCGATGATGCGTCGAGATTCTCTCTTGTATGGCCAAAAGCCCACGAACTCCAAGGCATAATTTTCGGCGCGGGCGCGCACGGAGTCGTCAGTACACCGGTTCTTAATATGGTCCCACACGCCCAACAATTGCCGGATGGCCTCGTCACGGATCGCTTCGTTGTCCCTGATCGGGTGGAGCGGGTAGCCAACTTCAATCCACCAATAGCCGCCCTCAAAGAAGCCGTGTCCCCGGCCCGTTAAATCGCGCTCAGTGTCGAATTCCGCAGCCCACGCCGGCCGCTCGAAGGGAACCGGCCGTCCTGTGTCCCTGGCCCGAAAGAAAAGGGTATTTCCCATGAGTCCATCGCTGGGCTTCTCCGGCGCCAAAGGTTCGTGATATTCTGCGCGTGTCTCAATGCCCCAGCGGAACTTGGCCCCTGAACGATAAGCCAGTACGCCGTCCCCCGTGGCATCCACAAAGAGTGGCGCCTCGAGGAGGAACTCTTTCTCGGTTCCCAACTGTGCTGCGTGGATGGCCAGGATGCTTGAAGCATTCGCCATCTCCACCTCACGCATCGTGGAGTTGAGGAACAGGACGAGGTTTTTTTCCCGCATCGCCCAATCGTAGAGCACCAGGTCCCAATTTGAATTCATCAATCCTTCGATCTGCGGCTCCCAATTGCGCACGCGCTCCTCGGCGTGAATCTCATCCAATATTCCCGACTCTTTGATCCAAGTGCTAAATACGCATGTATCTTCGGGGTAAAGTCTGACCTCCGCAGAGGAATTGCCACCCAGGGTCGACCGCTCATGCACGAGAGCAACACGGACATCGTTTCGGGCCGCGCTAATCGCAGCGCACGTGCCCGATATTCCGCCCCCCACGACCACCAGGTCAAACTTCTGGTGAACCAATTCGATTGTTCCCGGACGGATGTAACCTCCCAGGCGGGCTCCCCGATGGTCCGGGATTTGGGCAGAGGATGCGCGCCCCTCGGCGGACTGCAAGCTCTCCGCGTAGCTCGCATCTATGTTCGCTCCGCGCGTGAAGCCGAGTGCAAGAGCCAAGCGGCTAACAAAGCTCCTTCGATTCGTTATCATTGGGGACTCCCCTCCTTCTTGCGGTGTATGGTAGAAATGTGAAATCATACATCTGAAATCGCAGAGTTGGAACAGTCAATTGCGACTGGCGCGCCGCGTCGCCGTTAAAATGTTGACCTTCGCCGGTTGATCGACTCTGCACTCGTCGTGGAAGAATGGAGCGCTTTCGCCCGTTTCGGCTATGGTGGTCCATGGAATTTGGAACAACGCTCAGGATCACTTTCATGACGCATATCTTCTGGCTCCGATTGGGGGCGGGATTGCTTCTCCTGTTAAATGCAACCCGAACAATGCCCGCTGGCCTCGCACAAGGGGTTACGGAGAAGTGCGACAAGTGCGAACGCGACGAAGCTTTTAAGGTGGAAAGCAGCGACCTCAGCACAACGATTGAAAAGCTCCAGTCCAACCTCAAACTGAACCCGGACTCACCCTCTGCCCACATCGCCCTTGGGAAGGCCCTGCGCGTGAGGGGCGACTTCGTGGGGGCGATTGTTGAATTCCAGCAGGCGTTGCAGCTGAGTCCGACTGACGGTGGCGGTCATTATAATCTTGGCCTCACGTTCGCTAAAGAGGGTAACTTCGAGGGGGCTAAGTCCGAATTCCTAAGAGCGATTGAACTCCGATTTTGTTGTCCTCAAGCCTACTACCATCTAGGCGTGTTGCTCGCCAACTGGCCGGATAAGGCAGACCCCTCGTCGGCGCGCGATGCGTTCCAAAAAGCTCTCATGTACAAGCCTGATTTCGCCGAGGCTCATGCACACTTGGCGTCAGCCCTCGCTGCATTGGATAAGCCTGATGACTCCGTGGCGGAGTTCCAACAGGCGCTCAACCACAAACCGAACTATCCCGAGGCATACCTCGGTCTAGGGCAGACGCTGAAGTATCGCGGCGATGCGGACGGCGCGATCGAAGCGTTCCGTAACGCTATAGCGCTTCGGTCCAATGACGCGGATGCTCATTTGCAACTGGGCCTGTTGCTGACCGAGCAAGGGCAAGTCGAACTTGCGACGGCGGAGCTTAGGCAAGCGGTTCGACTGAGTCCTGATTCCGAGAAGGCCCACTTTAGCTTAGCGAGAGCGATGTCTCTCGCGGGACACTCGGAGGCTGCCCAAATTGAATTTCAGAAATCCCAGATACTGCACCAAACAGAGAAGAAGAAAAATGAAGCTAGATTTCTGAACAATACGGGTCTTTCCTGCATGAAGAGATTAGATCTCGATTCGGCCGAGTCCAATTTCAGGAGGGCCATTGAACTCGCACCGGATTATGTATTACCCCATTACAATCTAGGTTTGGTGCTGGCCTCGGAAGGCAAGCTTAAGCCTGCCATCACCGAATTCCGCGCTACCTTAGCCGTCCAGCCAGCCAATCCCAAAGCTCACCTCAATCTTGGGCGGGCATTGCTGCTCGAGGGAGATACAGGGGCCGCCATTTCTGAGTTTGAAATGGCCCTGAAACTGCAACCCGCTTACCCGGACGCTGACAAGGCATTGAAGGAGGCCGCGGAAAAGCAAAAGGCTAGCGAGGTGAATAACTCGGAGCGGCGTGAGCGTTAATTCCGCCGCACGTGACCTGGAGTATCTACGTGCTTAGAATGAAACCAGGATACCGCATGACCCGATCCCCCAGATTGGCTTTTCGTGCCGCGCTTGCATATGTCACATGTGTGTTATTGCTCTCTGCCATGGTTGTGCCGGCAACGAAGAGTCAGAGTGAGGACTCCAATACGTCGGCATTTCCGGACCTCCGTGACACTCTGCCGGATCTTACGGTACCGCCGATGACCTTGGGTGCTGCAGCACCGGGCCGCCGCGTGCGTCAGACCTGTCCGGGATTTGAGGGGACCGATATCTATCACGCGCTCTACCTTCCCTTGGATTGGAAGAAGGGCGAACGGTACCCGGTGATCGTCGAATACGCCGGCAACGGTCCGTACACCAGCGAGTTTGGAGATGTTTCGAGCGGCAGACTGGAAGGCTCGAAGCTTGGCTTCGGCATCTCGGGCGGGAAGCACTTTATCTGGGTTTGCATGCCCTTCGTGAATTCCGAGGAGCGGCGAAACCAGATCCTGTGGTGGGGCGACACTGAAGCTACGGTGCGCTACTGCGAGACGGCGGTAAGGTCGGTTTGTGAGGAGTATGGCGGCGACCCCTCGCGGGTGATTCTAGCCGGATTCTCGCGGGGCGCGATCGCTTGCAATTACATCGGCCTGCATGACGACGAGATTGCTGATATGTGGCTCGCGTTTATTCCATACAGCCACTACGACGGGGTGCGGCGGTGGGACTGGCCTGGGAGCGATCGTGAGTCTGCACTCGAAAGGCTCAAGCGTCTGAGAGGCCGGGCATCCTTCGTCTGCCAGGAGCGTTCCGTAGAGGATGAGCGGGCGTACATCGACTCCACGGGAATCATCGCCCCCTTCACGTTTTTGGCCGTTCCGTTTCGAAACCACAATGACGCGTGGACCCTTCGCGATAACCCCGCCCGAAGAGCTTTGCGATCATGGGTAGAAGAAATACTCAAAACGCAACCCGGCACGCACACCATTCGCGGACGCATCACAAGTGCGGATGGCCAACCTCTCGCGCATGTCCGCATCGGCAGCGGCAACCTTCATTTCGCATACACGGACGACACCGGCCGATTCGTTCTAGCAGGCCTGATTGATTCGAGGCGCACCGTCACCCCCTCGCAAAAAGGAAAGGTATTCACGCCCCGCAGCGTGACAGTGGAAATGCGGGGTCAAGACATTAATGGGCTGGCGTTCACGAGTTCCCGCTAGTGTCGTGTCCCAGAAGTTCGTTGAATACGTCAGCCCGTCAGCTGACGGGCGTAAGCGAGTAGCCCACGGCGTAAGCCGTGGGTTCGTGAGGCCCTCCCTCACCCCCGTCCCCTCTCCCGCTCGGGCGGGAGAGGGGTGCCGCAG
>Ga0209517_10000498_pt1 | contig 66772 bp, 45 predicted proteins | sample PeaSoiMetSII2010_FD_187695 | JGI IMG/M metagenome (GOLD analysis project Ga0209517, IMG submission 187695) | Peat soil microbial communities from Weissenstadt, Germany - SII-2010 (SPAdes) (version 2) | ecosystem: Environmental > Terrestrial > Soil > Wetlands > Peat | place: Germany... | reverse complement strand
GTTCAGCTATTTCGAGGAGGGGATCCACTTCAGAATTCATGCGGCAAACATACTGCGAATGCGTTCATACGCGCTCCTGGCCAACATCCTGTCTTGCGGTTCCAGCGCGAAGCGCAGAGCAGACAATGCGAACGCAATGTATCCCGCAACCAGTCCAAACACCACAAGTGCTGCATCAGGAACATACGATTTCAAGAGAATCCGCACGAGCACAAGCGCTAAGATTGTAACGGCCGCCGGCAAAAGCAGGCTGACGTAACCCTGTCTGCTGGGAGATACAGAGAGCCTGCTTCTGACATCACGGAGCCACAGCAAATTCAGACTCGTATTCGTGGCTCCGGCTGCAATCGCCGCACCGATCAATCCCCAGTGCGGGATGAGCGCGAAATTGAGGCCGAGGGTAAGAAACACAGTGATCGCCTGAGCCCGCATCATTCTCTTCTGCTGATCTGACATGAACAGCAGTAATCCCACCGATCCGACGCCACAACTTACAAGCTGCCCCACGGTGGCGATCGTAAGCACGGGCCAACCTTCCCGGAAATCCGGCCCAAAGACTCCCATCAGAGGCTTCGCAAAGATCATAATTCCCAAAGCGAGAGGAAGGGTCAAGCCGAGCGACCATTTCGTCAGCGTCTGGTACAAGCGCAATAGTAGGTCGCGCTCACCCTTCGCGTACAGTTCCGCAATGGTCGCAGCAAATATCTGGTTGATCGACTGAAGGAAGAGCCCGACGAATGCAACCATCGAAGCCGCGACCGAGTAGATTCCTACTTCGCGGGCGTTCAGGTAGATGCCCAGCATGATGCGGTCACTTTGTCCGCTCACAAATTCCAGCGCTTGCATCCCGAATGCCACGGCTGCGAACGAAAGCACTTCCCTCTCAAAGAGTGGCTGCCCCGCAGCCTCCACCGCCGAGAATGGCCTCCGGGCTGCCTTCGGTGTCAGCCTCCATACCGTCAGCGTCAGCAACGCCAGCACCAGCAGAGCGCTAGCAACCTGGGCAGCCAGGTATCCCCAAAGGCCAAGCCCAAAGCTCAGCAACGCCACCGAGAGGACCATGGTTGCGGGCGTGCCAATAAAATTCGTGATCACCGTGCGGCGCGCTACATCTTTGTATCCCCCCAAGGCTTGCCCGAAAAATGTCGTCAAAGCTCCCAGCACCATGATCGCCGCGAAAAAATGCATGTATCGGGCCAGAACAGGAGTGTGATAGAGACGGTAGGCAATCCACCGCCGGCCGGCCACCATCAAGCAGCCGACGATGACGTTTGTCACCAGCATCGTCAGCGAGCCAAACCACAGGAAGCGGCCAAGCTTTCGCGCCTGGCCTGAACTTCCGTAGATGGCAACGAAGCGGCTGGCAATCGAGGGCACTCCTGCAGCGCCTACAATGGAAACCAGTCCTCCCGCCGTCATCCCCAAGGCGTAAATGCCGAGAGCCTCGGCCCCCAGGGTGCGCGCCAAATAGATTTTGAAGAGATAGCCGGCGGCCACCGTGAACAGCGTACCCAACAGAAATACAGACGACTGCCGCGAGATGCTGTGGACGTGCGCCAAGAAATCCGCGGAAGGCTTTGTATCAGACGAACCGGAGGCGGTTGAGGACATTCGCAGAAGAGTATGAGGAGCCGGCGTTTCCGTGCTGCTCATTGTATCCCGGACGCGGCAGCACCGTCAGCGGGGGATCAAACCTCAGCAATCCTGCCGACCTCAATCCAAGGGCCGAATTTCGGAGTTGCGCAACTTGGGTTTGTTTTGGACTCCGGTTTGACAGCCCTCCACACGCAAGAGCAGAAACAGGTATTTACCACATCCATCGATGAGCACTTGTACAGATTGCAAAACCGACGGAATTGAATGAGGGTGAAACTACGACCACATTCCTATTCCTAGGGGCGTTCCGCGGGAGAAGTGTCCGCATTTCCCGGGTCAAAAGTCTCTTGGCTGTGTGGTACGACGCCGGAGGGGGCTTTTGAAGTCTGCCGTGAACTCAAGACTGTCTGTCACTCTCGTTTTAGTCTGTGCCCTGAGCGCTGGTGCAGTACCTGCTGCATTTCGTCCGGCGTTTTCGGCGGACCGTTTCTCAGAGAATCAAGCGGACGCATCGAGAGCGGGTCGTCTTGCAGGACTTTCTACGAATGGACAGTCTGCGCTCCGAGCCTCCCTTCGTGCTCTTCGGCAGGTCCAGCCGGGTTTTTGGAATTTGACTGGACTGGGCGCGAACCCGGGCCTGACCGCGGCTTCGTTACTGGACGTTGTCCTGCTCCTCATTATTCTCGTCCTGCTGCGAAGAAAAGGGCGTTATCGCCAGACTCTGTTTGCCAAGGCGTTTCGATCCAGCCCCCTGGGCACCACGATAAGCACCCGCGCTGAGGGACGCTACCTGGATGTGAATGATGCATTTCTGCAGATGCTCAACTACGAACGCAGAAATGTCATCGGCCGTACTTCCGCGGAATTGAATCTTTGGGTCGAGCCCGAAGACCGGTCGCGGATGCTGCAGCAACTCGGCGATTCCACTATCACGAAAGGATTGTTCACCAGGTTTCGAACCAGTTCCGGCGAGATTCGAGATGCCAACGTATCAGCGGAACTGATCGAAGTGGACGGCGTGCCCTGCGTTCTCGCAATTACGCAAGACGTAACCGAAGCGAAACGTCTGGAGAATCAATTCCGCCAAGCGCAGAGGATGGCAGCCGTGGGACGTATGGCCGGTGGCATTGCCCACGACTTCAACAACATCTTGACCGTGATCATGGGCTACAGCGAGATGGTCTTACACCGTTTAGGCTCAGCCCATCCCATGGCCAAGAGTCTCGGCGAAATCAAGCGCGCGGCGGAGCGCGCCGCAACTCTCACGAGACAATTACTGGCTTTTAGCCGGCAACAGGTGCTTTATCCCAGGGTGCTCGACCTTAACGTGGTCGTTAACAACCTGAATCAAATGTTGCGCCGGCTGATTGGAGAAGACATCGTTCTGTCTTTTCAGGCTGCAAATCCTCTGGGCTATATCAAGGCCGATCTCGGGCAGATCGAGCAGATTCTGATGAATTTGGTGGTGAATGCCCGCGACGCCATGCCAAAGGGCGGAACCATTGCCATCGCTACATCCCTTGTCGAACTCGACGAAGCGTATCTGGACTCGCACTTTTCGGTGCGTCCTGGCCGTTATGTCTTGCTCTCAGTCAGCGATACCGGCTGTGGCATGGATGAAAAAACTTTGTCTCACATCTTCGAACCTTTCTTTACCACCAAGGGGCCGGGCCAGGGCACAGGCCTCGGCCTCTCGACCGTCTACGGCATCGTCAAACAGAGTGACGGGTATATCTGGGTTTACAGCGAATTGGAGAAAGGCACAACCTTCAAGCTGTATTTTCCTCTGCATGAAGAAGGGGCGCCGGTATTGTCCGAATGGAGCGCGGAGGTTCAGCCGGTTGGAGGAACGGAAACAGTATTGGTGGTAGAAGACGATGAGTCGCTCCGCAAACTGACCGCCGCTCTGCTGGAGAGCACAGGCTATCGAGTCCTGGAGGCTGACAATGGCGAAACCGCAATCAACCTCGTAGAGAAGTGGGCTGAGTCCATCGACTTGCTCTTAACCGACGTGCTCATGCCGGTGATGAGCGGCGTGGATTTGTCGGCACGGCTCAGAAAGCTGCGTCCTGACCTGAAGGTGTTGCTGATGTCCGGCTACGCTGGCGATCTGATCGCGCGGCATCGTGGAATTGAGCCGGATATCTTGCTGATTGAGAAGCCGTTCACGCGCCACGGTCTGCTTTCGAAGATTCGGTCTGTTCTGAATTCGTGAAAAGGTAAACCGACGCCCCGCACCTGCCAGACTTGCCGCTTCTCACATCCTAGGGCTCAACGATCTTGTTGCGCACGGCGTAGCGCACCAGTTCGCCAAAGGAGCGCAAATTGAGCTTGTCCATGGTTTTGGCGCGGTGATTTTCAACCGTGCGCGTGCTGATGTTGAGCAGAGATGCAATCTCCTTGTTACTCTTCCCCTCGGCAAGCAGTTGCACGATTTCGCGCTCACGCACGCTCAGACGCCCTTGGGTTGCGTGTCCTGGACTCTTCGCGCCTCTCCCCCGCAAGTGGCCCAGGATTATGTCGGAGGCTGCTGACGTGAAGAACGTTTTCTGGTGCAGCAGGGCGTCCACTGCTGCAATCAAGTCTCTCTCCGCATCGGACTTCAAGACATACCCACTCGCCCCTACCGAGAGCGTTCTCTGAATGAGATCCTCGGCGCTATGCATCGTGAGGATAAGGATCCGTGTTTTCGGCGACGCTTTGAAGATCAGCGAAGCGGCATCCATCCCATTGAGCTTGGGCATGCCAATATCAAGAATTGCCACATCGGGTCGCAGGGCTGTGGCGCTCTCCACCGCTTCCCGGCCGTCCGACACCTCCGCGACCACTTTCCACTTGGGCTGCGTCTCCAGCAAAGTACGAAGACCACGACGCACAAGAGCATGGTCATCAGCAATCAGGATGGAAGCTGTTTTCATCCTGCCCTCCGCTGTCAACCAGAGCACTGAGTTTGTGTTCGGGAACTTATCGTCGGCGCCGTCGCCAATCCCGACGGTATTCTACTCCCAATAGCCAGCGTCCACAGCGGGAACCGGTTCGCCGCATCCACCGCGGCACCTACCACACCCCATCCCGCCTGAGTCCAACGCGAGACTGCAAAGCTGGCTTCCGCTCTTGGCCACTAGGGCACTCACGAATTGATGACTTCGCCCCTGCTTTGCGGTGGTAGAATCGGCACAAAATTGGCCGGCTCGGGGAGGACACGTGCGGCGCCGGCGTATCCAACGGATGTGCGACAACTTGAGTTTCCGGAATCGGAGCTTCTTCCACAGCTCGTTCCGCAGGCTGGTCTTGGCCGGCCTGGGCATGTTGTTCCTCATCGTGGGTCTTGAGAGTTGCAACGACTCTGCTGTCGAACCCATCACTGTAACGTTGCTTGATCCCGGCTGGCTCGACAAAGAATTCAGCGACTGGCGCGACCACGAAGTGGCGGAGTTCACGCGCGAAACTGGCATCCGGGTAAAACTCCTCCCCGCCCCTGAGACAGCTCTGGACCAGTTGAGTCTATGGCGCAAGCTTCTTGAAAGCGGCTCCGACGTTCCAGATGTTTATGCGATTGACGTGATCTGGCCCTCGCTGCTAGCCGATCATTTCATTGACCTGAAACCCTATCTCGCTCAGGAGGCCGCCGCGGGTTTTCCCTGGTTGGTTTCCAACAACATAGTGAACGGCAAACTCATCGCCATGCCTTACCACGCCGACGCCGGGCTGCTCTTCTATCGTGTTGACTTGCTCCGGGAATATGGCTATCAGTTCCCGCCCGCGACCTGGGACGAGCTGGAAGAAATGTCGGCGCGAATTCAGGCCGGCGAACGCGCCAAAGGGGAAAAAGAGTTTTGGGGTTTTGTGTGGCAGGGAGCGGCCGCCGAGGGCCTCACTTGTAATGCGCTGGAATGGCAGGCTTCGGAGGGTGGAGGGCGGATCATCGAGGACGATGGGACAATTAGTGTCAACAACCCGCAAGCGATTCGGGCCTGGGAAAGGGCAGCGCGCTGGGTCGGCTCGATCTCCCCGCCCGGGGTGGTCGCCTACCGCGAGTGGGACGCCCTGAACCTTTGGCGCTCTGGAAATGCAGCTTTTATGCGGAACTGGCCGACATCGTTCATCGTGAGCAGAGGCGAGGGATCTTCTGTCAGCGGCAGATTCGCCGTGACCCTTCTACCGAAGGGGCAAGGTGGGCATGCCGGGACTCTTGGAGGCGCGAGCTTGAGTATTTCCCAGAACTCTCGCCATCCGAAAGAGTCGGTGGCGCTGGTCCGCTATCTCTGTCGGCGCGACGTTCAGAGCGCGCGTTCCCGCGTAACATCTCAGCCACCCACCATCCCCGAATTGTATGAAGACCCTGAGACCCTGAAGGCGAATCCACACTTTACGCAATTGGAACATCTTTTCCATGAGGGGCTGGTGGCTCGACCCTCAACCATAACGGGCAAGAAATATGTAGAAGTCTCGGAAGCTTATTTTGACGCGGTGCATTCCGTCTTGACGCGGGAAAAGTCCGCAGCAAAAGCTGCGGCCGACCTGGAACGACAACTGGTTCAGGTGACCGGTATGAAAGCACGAGTCCAGCACAAGGCTGTGCTGTCTGATCGCATGACCCCGGAGACGCACCGTTACCCGGATTTGACGACCTTACCCGTGCTCGATGCTCGGCCGCACTCCAGCTTGTCGCGTTGACAAGCTGCAGCCTTTCGGGAAGAACCGATTGGAATGAATATCCTGGCACAAATCGCCAAATGGTTGGAGCGCACACACGCAGCTATCCTGCTGCGGCAAGTGGGCCGGCCGGGCCAACTGAAAATCGGCGTTCGTTTAACGCTGTGTTTCGCCATGATCGTGCTGCTGATGCTGGCCGGCTCGGTCGTCACTCTTTGGCAATTCAGCCTGGTACGCGGGCAGGTGCTGCGTCTCAATCAGGCGGATCAAAAATCGCTATCCGTGCTGCGGGTGCACGCTGATCTTTTAGCTTTCCGTGATCAGTTGGATGGCCTCGCCGCTACGCAGGACGCCCACCAGTTTGCCGTTGAGTCGGGCATAATGCGCAAACAGTTCATGGAGGGCGTAGAACTCGCAAACCAAGCCCTGAGCGTTCCACCCAGTGTCGAACGCGACCCGACGATGCTGAGCACGATCGAGACCATCCAGAGCGCACTGCCTGCGCAGATTGACGCATTGACGGACTTGGCGGCATCCGGCGACTGGCAGGCCGTTCGCCTCAGACTGCGAAACCAGGTCACGCCACTCAGTACCCTGACATCGACGCTGGTAGAAACAGTTGATCACGAAGTTGCCGAGGAACGCGCCCGGGCCCTGGAAAGCATTCAGCGCATGCAGCGCCGTGTGTTCGTGATGCTCCCCATTACCGCGGTTTTTACCTTACTCGTCGCGGGTATGCTGGGCCTTGCCGTTACACGAAGCATTACTCGTCCTCTCTCAGATCTGGACGCGGGCGCACAAGCCTGGGCACTGGGAGATTTTCAATTCCAGGTAGCAGTGGCCGGCCAGGACGAACTCGCTACGCTCGCCAGAGCTTTCAACGATGCCGCCAGAAGGTTGCACGATGTTTACGGCGCCCTCAAGAGCAGTGAAGAACGGTTTCGGACGCTGGTCGAAACCGCTCGGGTCGGCATCGCGGTCCTCGATCAGAATTCGACGATGCTGATGTGCAATCCCGCAGTGCTCGACATGTTCGGCTGGGAAAAAGAACAAGTGCTGGGCAAACGCGTTGACGATCCCATGTTCAAAGTTCTCCGGGAAGACGGGTCGCCCTGCCCGGTAGAGGAGCGTCCTAGCTCAAGAGCTCTCACCATGAAAGAAGAAGTGCGTGAGGTCGCGCTGCAGATTTATCGCCCAGCATTCGACGATTGGGTTTGGGTTCTGGCGAACGCGCGCCCCCTTCTTCGGCCAGACGGCAGTCTCTATCAGGTAATTGCTACTTTCACCGATCTCACACAGCAAAAGCGCTCCGAAGAAGCGCTCCGGCGAAGTGAAGCCGAATTCCGCATCATTTTCGAGAACGCTGCCATCGGGATCGTTCTCGTGGACCCTTCGGGACGACCTCTTCGCAGTAACCGCGCCCTGCAGACGATGCTGGGCTTCAGCCCTGAGGAATTGACGGCCGTCACTTTTGTGCATCTCACTCATCCGGACGATGTGGCTCTGGACTCGTCTCTCTTCCAGGATGTCGTCGACGGCAAGCTCGATCGATACCAGATCAAGAAAAGGTACATCCGCAAAGATGGAGAGGTGCGCTGGGCACGACTAACCGTCTCTGCGTTCCGCGAATCGCACGGTTCGTTGCAGTATTGCGTCGCTATGATCGAAGACATCACAACGCAGGAAGTCGCGGAGCAGTCGATCCATCAATTATCGACCCGAATGCTTCGTATTCAGGAAGAAGAACAACGCCGGATCGCACGGGAGGTGCACGATTCCACCGCGCAGGAAATAACCGCATTGACACTCAACTTGGGAGCGCTACGGATCGCGGAAGACGAATTTTCTCCAACCGCCAGAAAGCAAATCGCCGAGAGCCTTGCGCTAGTCAAGCGCGTGGCCCGTGAGATTCGCACATTCTCCTATCTCCTTCACCCTCCCATGCTGAACGAACTGGGCATATGGGCGGCATTGCGGTTGTTTGTCCAGGAATTCCGGGAACGCAGTGGATTACGCGTGAATCTGCAGATTTCCGACGCACTCGAAGGAACGAAACTTGATCCCGGCCACGAAATGACTCTGTTTCGGTTCGTGCAAGAGGCGTTGGCCAATATTCATCGCCACTCCGGAAGCAGGACAGCGGCGGTCGACATCCAACTGCGCAATCGCGTGATCAAAGCATCGGTAATGGACACCGGCCGCGGTATTCCGCTGAAGATCTTGAAAGACATTCAGTCAGCGGAAGGGCGCATTGGAGGTGTCGGCATACTTGGAATGAAAGAGCGCATCAGTCAAGTTGGCGGTCATCTCGAAATCCAGAGCCACGGGCGCGGTACGACGATCACAGCCACGTTGCCCGCAGAATTTGCCGAACCTCTCCTCCGCAAAGCATCCGGCCAGGGCAATCGGTAGTAAATACTGCGACCGTAAGCGAGTCCCCTATGTTATCGAGTCCGTATTCCCCGCACGTGCCTATGAGCACTAATACGGATTGCGCTCTTCTTCTGATTGCCTAACTATGAGGTACAACCAACGTGGGGCAGGGGGGCGGACCAGGTCCTCCCCTGAGCACAAAGCGCTCCCAAACACTGCCCCACGTTTTTAGCGCACAACCCGGCGCTGGTGGGAACGACGCAGCGATGATCTTCCTGCGTCGCCCTTAATACAACGACAAGAGGAATCTATGAGCTGTTCAGAGTGCAACGACCTTTACCGGGTCTTCGAGCGGACCCGTACGCGTTACGTAGAAGCACGCTCGGCTGCGTTCTTCCAGGTGAGCACACGGATCGCTGTCAGAAAATACGTGGACGTGCAGCGGGCCAAGAGCGACCTGCACGAGCATCAGTTAGTCTGCCCATGGGCGATCGTCGCGCAACAGTTGGGGCAATAAGACTTGGCCCTGTCTGTGTCATCTCGACGGGCTACGGGCAGCCAGTGCACACCGGCGTTCGCGCGGCGTAGTACCCGAAGGACACAACACCCGTGGGACTGTTTGGGTTCACCAAGTCGGTTTCGATGAAGAAGCCGTGACTGGGGTCGATAATGTAGTAGTCCATCGCGGCGGAGGAGTTGAACATCGTGCCCGGGAAAACTCCGTTGGAAGGCGGAGGAACGGAAAAACTGTCGGTGAACGAGTTGCTAAATGTGGGACCAAAGGCAACATTGATATCTGCAATCTCAGACAAGACACCGGTCGCTGAGTTGGCAGTCATTTGACCAGAGCCGTCATTTTCGCTGCCATTGTTCGATTGAGTGAAGCTGAACCCGTACTCTCCGCCGAATGTCAGGGGCCCGGACGATTGCGGATAAGCTATTCCCACTCCAAGGGATGGATAGTTTCGATTGATGTTGAAATCGCCAGCATCGAGAACCAGCGGAGGGTTCCCATTCCCGGTGAGATAGAGAAAGAATACGGGTTCAATCACTGGCTTTGGCGAGGGAAACAGATGGCTGATGTTCACTCTGACTCGACCGGTTCCTTTGGTGTCGACGAGATATGCTCCAGTGAATGCTGCGCGGATCTGAGCACCCGCAGTCCCTTGGGCTCCGTTTGCCTGCAGAAAAGTGTCGGTGAACCCATTTGCCAATCCGCCGCTGCCATCGGCGCTGAACACGCCGACCGAAGTAAAGTTGTTCGGCGTGAAGCCGGCCAGGTCTACTCCAAGCACACCGAACACGTACGCCCCGGTGAACGATGTGTCGTCTAAGAACTTGCCGGTAGCGGAGCCCTGACCGATGGCAACTCCTCCGGTCGAAGCGGAACCAAGGCCACCGACGTTGTCGCTCTCGATGAGTTTTATGTGGGTAGCGTCCACGATATAGCCTGTGAACTGGAAAGTCGTGGCAGAGGGAAAGCCGGGCACGGTCAGGTTCAACGTTACCGCACCGAATGAATCCGGATTCGAGAGTGTCCCCGAAAGTGCCTGCTTGAGGCTCAGAGTCCCCGCCAGATTCTGATCGGCGATGCTGCCTTTGCCTGAAATATTGTTGGGCGAATCGATATTGAGAATGCCGCCCAGAGCTGTGGGAGACGCCGTGGCAATGTCAAGGCCGCTCGCCACGAAGGCATAACCACCCGACGGAGCTGCGGTACTGGTTTGCAAATCCATGGTGCCACTGGCCGTTTCCGTGGAATCGGTTTGGGCAATCAGCCCTTGAGACGGAGAAAGAGACACGAAACTAAAAGTCTCCACGCCGCCCTGGCCAACGTCCTGGTCCTTCGTGTTAATCGTGATCGTTCCGCGCCCGTCGGGACCGAGAAAGTAGCTGCCTCCGGTAATAGGATCGGACTTGGACACCAAGCCGGGGGTCTGTGAGTTTTGATCGTTGAAGTTGACAATCTGCTCGCCAGAAGTAATGTTGCCGTTGCCGTCAAGCACGATCACTCCGGCAAACTGGTAGGGCCCTAATGTGGTATCGACTCCCTGGGCTTGGAGAACATAACTACCCTTGAGAATGGAGCCGAACGCCGTGACGGTGATGGGAGCGACTTTGTTCTGGGTGTGGTCCGCGGTCGCGAAGGCCACAATGTTCACGGCCACGCTGTTTCCCGAGAAGGTTGGCGGCGGGGTATAGGTTGTAGCTTCAGCACTGGACGTATGCAGCGCACTGAGTGTGCCACAAGGGTTCGTGGCCGTACCCGAAACCGAGCAGGTCAGCGACCAGTCTACTCCGGTATTGCTGGGGTCATTGGTAACGACTGCAGTGAGAAGCGTTGTGACGTTGAGTGGAATCGATGTCGGGGGCGCGGACTGAAAAGCGATGGAGACCTTCGACAATGGTGGAGGTGGAGGATTCTGCACGTTCGCTGTACTCCCTCCGCCGCAACCGGCGAACAAGGAAATCATTGCCGCTAGCGGAAGAAAGAGAATCCATCGTCTAGTCGCCACTGCCAACCTCCTTAGAGTGCGTCACCATGATTTTTGGCGGGATCATTTCCGAACCTGACTCCCTGCTCCGGAAGAAAGGGCCGCGGAGGGTGGCGGAGGCAATTGTCCTGCGCCACGCAGCCGCACAATTTGTGGGCTGCCGGTCGGTTGAGGCGTCACATTGATGGTGAGAGTTCCGGGATCGAGTCCCACGATCTTGGGCTTGAAAGTTACGGTCAGAGTGCAGATTCCGCCGGGAGCGAGGCTGAAGGGACAATCGTCACTCTCGGAATAGTCGCCCGATACCACTACCTTGCCAACAAAGTTCACCGGCCCTGCGTTGGGGTCGTTCGGGTCGTTCAAGAGCGTAATCGTCTGCGTAGTACTGCTCTTCCCGTCGGCTACAGTCCCAAAATCCAGGCCCGCAGCTGGGGACATTCTCAGCGGGCCGGGTGGATTCGCCCTCAGCTCCACCGGCAGACGGCCGCCATCGATTTCACAGTTGGACGCGCCCCCAATACACTGCACCGTGTTCAGTTGCAGAAAGTAATCCAAGCCGTTGGACAGGGCGTAAAAAGGTTGCGGCACAAGCGCGATCTCGAGGCTGCACGTAGTCTGGGGCTCGAGCAACATTCCCGAGCAGGTGTCCGAGGAGATCTGGAAGTTGGAGTTGGGATGGCCGCTCGTCAAATCCCAATCGCAACTGTAGTCGATCGTGGAGTTGTTCGTGTCCTGGCTCAGATCGGCCGCTACTTGCAGGCCCGCAACCGGGCTACCGCCTACCAACGGGTGCGGGAGGATGTGGAATTGGTCGAATTTCGCGTTGATGCAAGGTGCACCAGGCAGAATCTGCACCGGATATGCGCCATGGTTGGTGAATGACAGCAATTGAGGAAGGCTCGCTTCCGAAACTGCCTCCGCACCGAAATCGAGTTCAGGCGTCGAAGGTGCCAGGGCGCTGATCCCGGTGCCCGTAATGGACACGGCAAAGGCCTTGTCGTTGTCGGCGCTCGTGGGGCTGTTCACCGTTAGCGATGCGACCAAAGTCAGCGGACACTGGGCCGGCGGCGTTCCGCCTGCTATCGGCAACCATGTGCAGCTTTCCTGAGGAGCAAAGGTGACCGCGATAGTGCAAGACTGTCCTGGGCTGAGGGAGAAAGTCGACCCTAGCGGAACCGCACAAGGATCTCCCGCAGAAGTGTCTGCTTCCGTGAAATTGGGTTGCCCCGTAAAAGAGGTCTGGCCTGTCTCCGAACCGAGACCCGATTCTTCTGACCACCCCAACGTCAGACCGCTGAGGGGAGATCCCGAGCTGTTGGTAAGCTTGATCGTTTGCGTCGTCGGGGCCGAGCCCAACACTTGCGGGGGAAAGAGCAGGAAGCCTGGAGATATCGTGATAGGTTGCTGGCAAGCACTTCCGCCGTTCAGCGCCAGACAGATGTCGCCCACGTCTTCGTTATTCACATTGGCGTTGCTGGGGCAGGCTTTCGTGTTCACTACGTATCCGGTTCCAACGGAATGCAGAACGTATCCGTTCGGCGTGGAGTCGAAGGTAACTGGATAAGCGCCGTTTCCGCCGATGTTGGCTTGGCTGGGTGGCACGCCAATCTGACCCACGTTGAGTCCATTGAGCCCGATGAGCTGCAGCACGACTGTATTGCCACTGATTTGGCCATTCACAGAGGCCGTGTCCAGGCAAGGGTAGTCACTTAGCAGACTCACCGGGTCCACAAAGGTCAAAGTGCCCGTGACGGTAGCGTTGCTGGCTCCGATATTCTCCGCCTGTGTCAAAGATCCGGTAAACGGAAACTCTTGATTGGCCAGCACGGAACCCGTGCTGTGAAAGCTACCGGTGAACGAACCCGTGAGCGGCGGAACAGAGATTGCGTGCCAATTCGTCTGCGTCGTCGCGATCCCGCAAGGCGTTACGCCGTCGGCGGCCGTACCGGCGGTCGACGTATAGGTGCCAGTGTCTATTGCCGAGCCATCGGAACGCAGGGTTCCGGTAAACGTAAAGGTCTGGGTGCCGGCAACCGCCGTCAGGGTTACAGTCTGACCGCTAATCGTTCCCGTGATCGCGGTCGATCCGCTGTTGCAAGGTGTGCCGTTCGGAGCGTTTGGGTTCGGCGGCAGTGCAACGGAGTAGACCGCGCTTCCCGTCAACGAGCCGTTCTTTTGTAGTAGGAACCCGCCCTGCAGGCCGCCTACGAATGGCGTGTTTCCTGAGGAATCAACTGGACTATCCATGTAGAACTGCCAGTTACCCGAGGCCGATGAGGTCTGCTGTGACCCCCCGGGGCCGCTGGAACCACCGCCGCACGCCGCAAGCATCATCGTGCTGACGAGAAGCAAAACCCACGGGTTGTTCCCATACCCTCCGCAAAACGGGGGCGAGAGTACTGCGCGATTCCTTCGATGTAACGTTGAATTCTTAGTCGGTTTCGGCATGCTGCTCCACGTCCTGGAAACTGCGATCACCTGAGCCAAGCAGGGTCTGCACCGAAAGCCCGCTACGGTCGGTGAATGAGTGCAATCGGGACAGACTGGTTTTCGAGACGCCATCCACAGCGAAATTGAGTTTGGAGATCGCGACCGCGTTGGAGCTGACACCAGTGCCCGTGATCGGCACCGTAAAGGCCGTATCGTTGTCCGCGGTCACGGGACTCATCAGCGTTAACGATGCGGTCATAGAAGACGAACACTGACCCGACTGAGTCCCGCTCGCGCAGCTTGCCTGAGGCGTAAAGCTAACGCTGATGACGCAAGACTGTAATAGGTTGAGGCTGAAAGTCGATCCAAGCGGATCACCTGGAACGTCGCAAGTGTCGGCCGTCACCTTGAAATTGGCCGCACCACTGTTGTTTGTAAACGTCCACGTCAAACCAGTCAGGATGGCGCCCGAAGTGTTGGTGAGCGTGATCTTCTGCACCGCCGAAGTAGAGCCCAACGATTGAGCGGGAAAAGTTAGAGCCGCTGGCGCTAGGGTGAACGGCTGCTGGCAAGCGGCTGCTCCGTTGAACGCCAGACAGAGGTTCCCAGAGTCTCCGGGACTGGTAAGGGTGCCACTGCCCGGGCAGGTGCTCGTGCTCAGGGCGTATGCCGTCCCCACCAGAGAATGTAGAACCAACCCGTGCAGCGTCGAGTCGAAGGTCACGGTACCGAGACCTGAGCCCGGCGATCCACCGATCTGACCCAAATTCGAGCCGCCAGGCCCAGTCATCTGGAGAGTGACCGTATTGCCGCTGATTGTACCGTTCACATTCGCAGTTACGAGGCAAGGGTAATCACTCAAGAGAGTTATCGGATCTGCAAAGCCCAACGAGCCCGTGACGGTGACGCTGCCAGCTCCGGTATTGGCCCCCTGGCTGAGTACTCCCGACACCAGGAAATCCTGATTGTTCAAGCCTGCGGCACCGCCGGTACTGTGGAAGCTCCCTTGGACAGGTCCCATGAGCAGTGGGACCAAGGCTGCACTCCATTGCAGACCAGTTTGAGCGGTTCCGCAGGGCAATCCGTCAGCTGCCGTACCCGCGGTCGAACTGTAGGTACCTGCCATCGCGGTTCCATCTATGCTCAGAACTCCTGTGAACGCGAAAGTCTGTGTGCCGGCTGCGGCGGTCAGGGTCACAGTTTGCCCATCGATGGTTGCGGAGACGGAAGCCGATCCACTGCTGCACACGGTCTGGCCTCCGCCGCTTTGGCTAGGCACCGACACGGAATAGAGCGCGGCACCCTTCGCTGAACCACCATTCTGAAGCAAGAACCCGCCTTGTATGCCCCCCGCGAAAGACTGATCGGGCGGGTTTGACACCGCGAACTGCCAGTTTCCTGAGAGTGGCACGGGGTTTTGCAAGACGGTGTTGTTGCTGCTGCCGCCGCCCCCACACGCCGAGAGCATTGTGGTGCCGGCGAGCAACAGAGCCCACAAACTCTTCGCGTACGCTCTGCAAAACTTCGGCGAGGGTTCTTCACGTTCCGTCCGACCTAGTCTTCGATCCTGAGTGAGTTTCTGCATGATGTTCCGCGCCTAGAAGGCTAGCTTCAGACCAAACTGAATGGTGCGGGGCCGATGCGCATCCAGCGGATGCAAGAAGGAAGCGCCGGTAACGCAATCAACGCCTGCGGTCCCCGTGTTGAGCGAGCGGCCAAACCCTGCGGAGTACGACGGGCCGGCATAGCAGCTGATCACGTTGTTTCCGCTACTCCCTGGGTTGTCGGGATCGTAGACCCGGAACTGAGTGTGATTAAAAACATTGAAAGCCTCCGCACGAAACTCAACTTCGCTGCGCTCGCTTATTTTGAAATGTTTCAGCAGCGCCACGTCGGAGTTCCAGCGGCTCGGATTATTTAGGAAGTTCCGACCCGCGTTTCCGAAAGTGAGCCCGCGCGGCGCCACAAACTGGGAGGGATTGGCTTGCAGGGGGCCGACGCTCCTGGGATTATTGCCCGGCGATGGCAACCCCTTCAACACATCCGGGTATGAGGCCGCGATGCCTAAGCCGCTGGATACACCGGCGTTGTCGGTCAGAGAGATGCCGGTATTGCCGGCGCTGTTGATCACGGTGAACGGCGTGCCCGACTGGAAAAGCGTGACGCCCGAGAACTCCCAGCCGTCGAGAAACTGATTCACCAGTGCGGAACAACACTTGCCGGGCGCGGTCGTGTCCTGAGGTTCGTAGGCCCAGTCGTTCAACCGATGAAGAAAGCTTTTGAACGGCAGCTGGTACACGTAGCTGAGATTGAGCAAGTGACGCTGATCAAAGTTCGAGCTGGCCCGGTTCCCCCGCAGGTCGTAAGAATTGACCAGCACCGGATCGCTTCGATCCGACGCATCGTCCAGCGAATGGCTATAAGAATATGAGACTCCTGCCGTGAGTCCCCCGCCGGTGTGTCGCAGTGTGGTCTGAAATGCGTGATAGCTCGAATCGGCTACATTCTGCAATGAGAGAACTCTTCCCAACCCGGGGTAGGGCCGCCCAGCGAGGGAATTGACGTTTGGGATGTTTGGATTCGTGCACGCCGCCTGCAAATGCACGTACGCGGGGCTTTGCGGCGAAACCTGCGTTCCATTCTGGAGAAGAAACGGTGTACTGCCGTCTCCTGGGGCCGCTCCCCCCGATCCCGGTGGCGGAACCGTGCAATCCGTAACCGTGAGCGGCTCGTTCGGGCCGAAGGGATTCTGGCTGGCCGGCAACGGCGACAGCTGGTTAAGTTGGCGCTCGACCGTCAAATGGGTTCCCTTGCTCCCCACATAAGCGAGGTTGACCACAAACGCCCTGGGCAGCTCTCGCTGAATCCCGAAACTCCACTGCTGCGCATACGGCCAGATTGCCTTGGTCGGAATTGAGGTGACGTCGAGAGGAAAGGCGGAGCCCGCGGCGGGCACAACACTGGACGATGATATGGGGCTTGCACAATCACTGTTGGTCGCCCCATACCCGATATTCCCGATGCATGAGTAGTTAGTTGGAAGCGGCTGCGTCATGCTAAGCACGAGCGGTGCACTAGCCTCAAGGGAGCCGGTATTCGCTTCGTTGCCCGTGCCATGTTCAAAAAAGATGCCGTAGCCGCCTCGAATGGACGTCTTGCCGTCACCACGTGGGTCCCAGGCGAAACCGATCCGCGGCGCCGGATTGAACAAATGGCCCTTCATGCAGCCTTCCGGCGTGCCGTTGAAACCGCAGCGAACCAGACCCAAATCATTCACGACGCCAGGGTCCATCTGGAGTGTCGTTGGGTTGAACGGCACTGGAGTCGACCCAGCAGTTTTGTCCAGCAGCACACCATACAAGGGGTCGACCGCAAATCGCGATGGATTGAATCGTGCCGATTCCCAGTTCCACGCGTTACGGGCCTTCTCTTTATATGTACCGAACAGACTCACTCTCAGGCCCAGGTTCAAGGTGAGCCGACGGGTCACCTTCCAGTCGTCCTGGAAATAAGGCTCTGCGATCTGGTAGCGCTGGTAGTAGCGGCGTTGCGCCGAATCCTGGGTAAAGCTCTGAATAAATCCCTCGGTCAGATTCGTCCCATTCTGACTTTGATTTTCAAGCAGGAAGTCGGCGAAGGCATTTCCCGTACTGTGAGTGAGATTGCTGAAGGTCAAAAGGCCTTGCATGTCGCCAGACGCTGCGCCAATGGCGTTGTTAGTTTGATTGCGCTGGGAGAGTACATATTGCGCCCCGAACTGCAGCGTGTGCTTGCCCAGAGATTTTCCCACGTCGTCGCGCACGGCGTAGGTTGGATTGGTATGGCCCCATGGCATGTAGGCGGGATCGGCCGCAAAGCCTTGGCCGCCGTAGGCGGCATTCGTACCCAGTAAAGCGATTCCTGGTATCTTGCCGCCAAACCCATTACCGAAAATGTGGCCGATGGCGCATTGCGGGATGCCGGTCGCAGGATCAATACTGACTGCCGGATTGCACTGTCCAGGAGCCGACGCGCCGGGGACCAGCGGTTGGTCCAACGTGGGATCGCGCTGGAATCGAGCGGCACCCGGCCCGTTCTGGTCAACCAAAGTGATGCTCGAATTGACGTAGCTGAGGACCACATCGTTCAGCAGGGTCGGCGATATCGTATCCGTCAACCGCGCCACCAGGCTTGTGCCCGGCCCGACGAAGCGGTTCTGCACGCTAGGAAACGTGTCGCGCACAACACCCCACTGCGGCGTCAGCACCGTCGTGTCCCAGGCGTCGTGGACGTAGCGAAACGACACCTTGATGTTAGTGGTCAGTATTTGATCGATGCGAAACAACTCCTCCCGCCAGTAGGTGGAAGGCGAAACGGCCACGTTGTAGCAATGGTTGGGATCGGCGGGGTCGAGGTTCGTGAGGTCGCTGTTGAGATTTGGCAGTGCGAAGTTGCAACCAAAAGGGGCATTAGGAAGTGGGATCAGGTTCGAGTTCAGGATCGCAAAGGCGTTTTTGTTAACGCCGCGCGTGGAGACCCCATTCACGGCTGGCTGCTCCAGGTGCACCGCAGGATTGAGAAGTCCATTCGCTGCCGGTGCCACGGACGGGCAGTCCGGGAATTGCGCACGCGAGAAAGCGGCCCCCTGCGGTGCGCACACATCACTAAAATCGAAGTCCTGGTACACGGCTCCAGTGTTTGGACTAACTTGCAAGTTCCTCTGGATCCCCTGCGGCGTCAGGATCAGGCCTCGCTCTCTCAGTCCCGGCACCGCCTGGTTGTAGTCCGTAGGAGTCTTCTCCAGGCGGAATTCCTCAGAGGCGAAGAAGTAGGTCTTGTCTTTCTTCGTGTTGAAAATACCGGGAATGGTGAGCGGACCACCGAGCGTGCCCCCGAAATCCTGCCGACGATAGAGTGGAGCCTTGCCTCCAAGCTTACGCCCGACAAGCTGCCCCGGAAGAGGCGGTGCTGTACCGACAAAATCGAAGTAATTGCGCGAGTTAAACGCTTCGTTGCGCACGAAGTCGTAAACATTGCCGTGCAGCTGGTTGGTTCCGGACTTAGTGGTTACCTGCACGGTCCCGGACGCGGTCCGCCCGAACTGGGCACCGTAGTTGGAGGTCAGCACCTTAACTTCTTGGATCGCATCCAAACTGGGATACACCATCAGCGTGCTGGAGGCGCCGTTCAAACCGGTATTAAGCACATCGCTGCCGTCAACTTCGAACGTGTTGTACTCGACGCGGCCCCCATTCACGCTGTATTTCACACTGCCGACCACTCCGACCTTGGCCTCATCCTGTCCGGTCTGATTACTTACACCGGGCGCGAGCGCGATGAGTTGCGTGAAATTGCGGCCGTTGAGTCCGATCGACACCACTTCTTTTTGCGTAATCGTGCCGGAAACAGTGGCGCTCTCGGTCTCCACCTTTCCTATGCTGCTGGATTCCACGTTGACTTCGGTCTTCTCGCTTGCTGGCTCCAGACCGGCGTCTAACGTCAGTTCGAGGCCCGCAGGCAGCGTCACGTTGTCAAACGTTTTCACCGCGAAGTTGGGAGCCGTTACCGTTAGCGTGTAAACGCCTGGCTTAAGCCCGGTAAAGGAATACGTGCCCTTGTCATCGGTTTGGGTTTCACGTTTCTCGCCTGCCGCGTTCGTCAACGCTACTTTCGCACCGGTCACGACGGCCTGGGTCTGGTCGGTCACCGTCCCGTTGATAGCGCCGGTGTCCGTTCCGGCCTTCGGTTGATCCTGACTAAGGCCAAACGAGCACCCGAGAAGCACGAGCATGAGGACACGGATAACGCGAGAAGAACAGCAAAGCGCAGACGCTCTCACACTCATTGCTCCAAGACCAATGCTTTTGATGGATGGAAAGGCAAGCGCGGATTCTATAAGAGGGCCAGTACCGCTAACGTTAAAAGACCGTGAATTTTGCCCAGCGGACGGTCAACATCGCCGTTCCTTAATAAACCTGTCGCCGAACTTTAATGTCCATCGCGCGAACCAGTGATACCTGCCAGGCGGGGTTGATGGGACCTCTTTTTCCACAAGAGAGCCTACTGGGGAACAACCGGCAAAGGCGGAAGGGATTTCAGTTTCACGGGTTTCTAACCACCGCTGCGCAGAAAAAATCATGAACGCAAAACAGTTTCATGGTCACGCATGTTATGCAATTTTCACCAACTTATCACGGACTTTTAACACGGGCGCATCAATTAAACAGATACACTCCGGCCTGAAATTCAACTTCGCTGCTGCGAGTTGCTGTATGCAAGCTCGTCAGCTTCGCGCGGCTAATGATCACGGATCGCTTGCAAACCAACTTCAGCGCGTTCGCTAAGTCTTCCCTCTGCTCTCTGCGTGTGGCGCAACCAGCTCACGCTCACCAAGTGATGTTCGAAACCTTGCGAAAGGAATCAATCATGTCGCGTTTGAAATCAATCTTCGCGGTGCTCCTGTTGACCGCGATCGTGGGCGTCGTGCCTCAGGCGAACGCTCAAACTTTCAAAACTCTCATCGCAGGATCGTCTGCGATGTGGCAAGCGATGGGCGTCGGCGCTTTCAACGGCGGAACAAGTATTGTTGCCGGCGGTGGCGCGACCTTCCATTGGACCAGCGCTTCTAACAGTGTCAGCCTAGTTGATAGTCGCGTGACTCCCGTCAACGTTGACGGTGGCACCGCCTGGGTTGTTTGGGACAGCGCTGCCACTCCAAACGTGTGGGTCTACGACAAAGTGGACTCCGTCGTGGGCGACCGCTGCTACTTTGCGGCACCCAAGTGCACCATCACCGGCACTGCCGCCACTTTTGCGGCGGGCGGTGCGGGGCAGATTTCCGCCGCCCTGTGGGGCGCCGATACGAGTCTGCCGGCGAGCATCCAGGCCGCGCTTGTGACCGGACAGTTTGTTAACGTGGCAGCCACGGACATCCGTCCGGAAGATGCCGCATTCGCCGCATGCCGTGTGAACTCTGCGCTCGGCGCAAGTGCGCAGGGCGGTGGTAGCAGCGACGGAACCGACGGTCTTGGATACAACGCAAACAACGCCTCCGGCGTGTGCCCGGTTTTCAATGTGTCGACCGCCCAACTGAAGGGTTTGGGAAGCCCGATCCTCAGCGGCTTAACTGGCAGCACGGCTCAGGCTAACGTTCTGGCGTTCAACCTCACGGGTCATGATCCCATCACCAACACTGTTCTGCCCGCAGCGTTCACTGTCACGGCTGTGGGAGTTGCTCCGATGGTGTTCGTCATCGAGCGCAGTAACGGCCAGCTCACCAATCTCACCAACGCCTCCGAGACCCAGCTGCAAGCTGCGTTCTCAGGCGCAGACTGCGATGCCAGTGCGTTCGGCTTGCCCGCCGGAGGGATTAACATCTTCCTGCGCGAGCCTCTCTCTGGCACGATGAACACCACGGAGGCAACGGTATTCCGTCGTCCCACCGTTTACCCAGGCGCAGTTCTAGGACTGAGTCAGGAACTCCGCGTTGGCAACAATAACCCACTCAAGGCTCAGGCTGGAACTTGCGCCGCTGGTGCCGGCTCGCGGTATCGCGGAATTGGTACTGGCGAAGTGGTAAAGGGTGTCCTTCACTCTGGCGACGGTACACTGGTGGCCACCAAAGCTGACGGCATCACGTATACGTTTTTCAGCTACGGGAACGTAAGCAGTCTCGCCAATAATCCCAACTACGGTTACATCACACTGAACGGAGTCGATCCGATTTTCGCGTCTTACGGATCTACGATCGATCCCGCCCAGCCTGCGGTCGCCGGAGAATTGCCGGCCGCGGCCAACCTGCCCGCGACCTGCGCTGGCGGCGCTGGCGCATTCCCTTGCTCGGAGCACAGCATGTGGGCAAACGGGTTCTCCTTCCCGAACGTCCGCAATGGTAACTATCGCGCATGGTCGCTCCTGCGCCTTGTGGCCACTGGAACCGCTTCGACCAACGTTGTGGCGCTCGTAAACGCTACCCAGGCGGGTGTTGTCAACATTGTTCCCGACTACATCCCGGCAAAGGCAGTCACTGGGACCACGGATCTGGGCATCAAACTGCTGCGCTCACACTACCAGCAGAAGGATGGGGCCGGTGTTCTCCTTGGAAAGGCCCCTGTTAACGAACCCACGGAAGTTGGCGGCGACATGGGCGGCGCCATCATCCCAACGTTAATCGGCGTAACCACCGAAACACAGACAAAGCTGATTCAGAGTTCGAATGCTGACAGCTCGAACCTGGGTCCTGTCCTAAGGCCGTAGCTGGAACCTGACCGTAGTTCAATCGTTGGTAAGGAAACAAGGGCGGGCCGCATTCAGCGGCTCGCCCTTCAACCATCACAGCGCGAATAATTAAGCGCGAATAACTCGTGGGGAGGAGCGTCAATGAACATCACTTGCAGTGTTACTCTGGCTTGTCGAGCCCTGTTAGCGGTTGTCGCACTGACCGCGCAAGCGTTTTGCGTGACAGTCGCCGTCGGCACTTGCACGCCTTTCAACAACTACGCAACGATTCAGCAGGCGGTGAATGCGGTCCCCGCCGGAAGCATGATCAAGATCTGCCCCGGTACTTACCACGAACAAGTGGTCATCAGTCAACAACTCACTCTCAGTGGGATTGCATACGGGAACAGCGATGCGGTCGTGATCCTGCCGCCCGCAACCGGCATGGTCGCCAACACGGTCGATGTGGACAATCCGTCCTTGCCGATAGCCGCCCAACTATTGGTGCAAAACACAGGTGGCCCTGTGTCCATCAGCAATCTCACTGTCGACGGAACAGGCAATGGGATTACCGGCTGCACTCCCGACTTGCAGGGCATTCTGTTTCAGAGCGCGTCGGGAATATTGAATCACGTCGCCGTCAGGAATCAGACTCTCGCAGCGGGCTTAGGAGGTTGTCAAAGCGGAGAGGGTATCTACGTGCAGACCGCGGCGGGCTTGACCTCCACTGTAACGGTGGAGAATAGCTCAGTCCATGGTTACAACAAGAACGGAATCACAGGAAATGATGCCGGAACGACTCTGACTGTGACCGGGACCTACGTCCAAGGATCCGGCGTGGTCCCGAGTGGGGGTGCGGCGCAGAACGGCATTCAGCTTGGTTTTGGCGCCGCGGGGAAAATCTCGACCAACACGGTGATCGACAATATCTACGGAGATATCACGCTGGCGGCCTCCGCGGATATTCTGCTTTTTGACGCAGCGGAAAGCGCCGGAATCACGGTAGCCACCAACATGCTGGGCAACAGTCAGATTCCTGTCGGCCTGTTCACCGACACGGCAGGACTTGGCGATGGCGTTTCCGTTACCGGCAACAAGATCTTTGGCACCTCGACCTTCGACGCAATCGATGTCTGCACCAACGGGAACACGGTCAAGACGAACACCATTTTCAACAGCGCCGAATCTGGCGTGCACTTTGATGCGTCCTGCGGGAGCACTGGCAACAACAACGTCGCAAGTGGAAACACCATTCTGGAAAGTTCCTGCGCAGGCATTCTCGGCGACCCCAGCACAACCGGTAATAGCAACGCACCTAACGTCTACTACACGGTGCCATTCACAACAACCAACTCGACCAGTAGGTGCACAATCCCTGCAGGGCCTATGAGCGCTACGGTCAAGCATGCTGGAGCCATGCAGAAGTTCAGCCCGGCGAGATAGACCGGACGAATGCAACGCGACGTCAGCATCGGAGACAACGCCGGGAACCCCACTCAGGAGTCCCGGCGTTGTTGACAGCAGCGACACAGCCAACAAGAACTATCGGCGCATTATTCAATGCAACTGCTTTGTTCGAATACCATTCCGACTCCGGGGAAAGATGATGTCCAATCTGTTGTTGCCCTTGTTTGGTGGATTTGCTAAGACGCTCACTATTGGAATTGCTCTTCTATCGATGGCGCCGGTAGGGGCCGCTCAACTTCCGGCATCTCCGCCCATGGCGGATCCGAATGATCAACGCTTTGTGGGTGTGGCCGAGGATTTCACTACTCCCACGTTGAGCAGCAGCCACCTCAAGGCGGTCCAGCCTCTCGCCTTGGTTGACGACTCTCACCCGGACTACGTGGTGCAGCTGGTCAGCCTACAGTGGCGATGGGGTGATCCTCTCGATGTGTACGTGATCAAGCCCAACGGGGTCAAGAATCCTCCAGTGATTTTGAATCTCTACGGCTATCCTGCGGACACGGACCCGTACAAGAACGAAATCTTCCAGAAGGCCCTGATTAAGGACGGCTTTGCCGCCGTGGGTTTTGTTTCCGCGCTTACCGGACATCGCTATCACGACCGGCCGATGAAGGAGTGGTTCCTCAGCGAACTGCAGGAGTCCCTGGCGACCTCGGCGCACGACGTACAGATGGTGCTGAATTATCTAACCACTCGCGGCGACCTCGACATGAGCCGGGTTGGCATGTTCGGGCAAGGGTCGGGAGCTAGCATCGCCATTCTCGCTTCGGCGGTCGATCCGCGCATCAAGGTGCTGGATGTGCTTGATCCATGGGGCGATTGGCCTACCTGGATGTCGACGTCCCCCTTTGTGCCGGAGGACGAAAGGCCAGACTATCAGAAACCCGAGTTCTTAAAGAAAGCAGCCGCTCTGGAGCCGGTTGAATGGCTGCCAAAGATCCAGGCGAAGAAGTTCCGGCTACAGCAGTTGATGGCCGAAACCGACACCCCAAAGGCCGCCAAGGAAAAACTACGGACGGCTGCCCCACCTGGAACAACCATCGTGCTCTACAAGACCTTGCAGGAGTTCAGCGCGGCTTTCCCACATAGCACGAACTTGGAATGGATGGAGCATGAGCTACGGTCGCTTCCAGAAACGGGAGCAACCGCCAGCGCCGAGCAGCGTCAGCATCCGTAGATGGCGGACGGATCGTCGTGCTATTTGGAACTGCTAGGCTCGGGCAGTTCCGGCCAGCAAACGATAGCCGGCACCTCGGACCGTCTTCAGATAAGTCGGGCACAACGGATTCGGTTCAATCTTGCGGCGAAGACGCCGCACGCATGCGTCCACGCTGCGCACCTCAACGTACTGAGTGCCCCAGACGGCGTCCAAGAGCTGGTCACGGCTGAAAACTCGCGCCTGATTGTGCACAAGATAATAGAGCAGACGAAATTCGAGGTTGGTGGTCAGCACCTCGGTGCCGCGAACCGAAATCTTCATCGCAGCGGTATCAATCTCAATGTCTCCTATCCTTATCGTGGGACCCGGCGTTCCAATCAACGGATGAAAAAACGGAGGCAATACGTGTGGCATCGAATATTGAAGCTCTTGCCGAGCAAAGCGGCGGACTACAGCCCGCACGCGCGCTACGATTTCGCGCCCGCTAGCCAATTCCGTGATGATATCGTCGGCGCCGGACTCCAGTCCAAGAATACGTTCCTCCTCCGAAGCGTTCGCAGCGGCAAGAATCACCGGAGTTTGGCAGAGAGACTGGACCCTTCGAATTCCGCGGCACAGCTCCAGCGCGCGTCCTCTGGACTGACTGGCTTCAATCATGACCAACGACGGGTGGACCTGCTCGACCCGCGGAATCACGTCGGGGCTCATCCTCAGAGTGCGGACGCCGAAACCTTCATGCTCCAAGTTTTCCAGAGCGAGTTTTGCGATACCGGATCCACGCCCCGTCAGAATAACGCAGAGAATGGGGAGGCGTGTCCAGGACTGCAAAGCATCTTCTCGACGATTTAGCAGCTTCGTGCTTTCAGTGACGTACATGACCCGCCTGCACACGGACGTTCCACGCCTCGGCAACTCGCACCTTGCTCCCACCCAACGCTAGTTCGTTTGGTGGTTCCGTGCTGCACGCAGATAGGCGCGTGCAGTCCTCCAAGGCGCGGTTTCTCAGCACCGAGCTCCGAGACGTCACAACGTAAAAGGGCTTGCAATCCGTAGAGAAAAAACGAATCGAGGCCGACTCATCTCGCCGTTCTTTAAACGCACGTAAATGTACCTTAATTCATGTTGACTTATGACCACAGGAATGTGAATGGAACGTGAATTTTGGCAGGGACTTCGGTTGAATTCCACAGGCTGCAAGAACCTGCAACCGCACAATCGCGCGGCGGCATCTTCTCACGAACGTATTTCGTAGACGAACTGCCGGCCGTCATGGAGTCCGTTGTGCCCACACATGAACGTCAAAAATGCGGCACAGAGACCTTATCCGCTGTGCGGGCCCCGGGAACGCCGTCCGTCAGCCGGCAAAAGGATTGCGGAATTTAACCTCCTCGTAGTTGTCTCTTAACACTGTGCTGCTATGTTTTTCGAGCGGCGCGGAGAAGATTGCGCCTTGAAGGAACCCCTCCCCATGAGAAACTCGCTCGCATTGGTGGCCGCGTTGCTACTGGTCGTATGTTCTCTGCCTGCGTTTGCCGGCGATGAAATCGATTTGGAGAGTTCGTCGGGAGCGTCGATCAAGTTCGCGGGAAAAGACGCCGGCAGTTTGAATGTGACCTTCAACACTCAAGATCTCGTGACCACAGGATTCGGAACCTCGGCCAGCAGTGGGTTCTATAGCATCGTAAACAGCGGGGCGACAGTCGCGAGGGAAACGAGTTGCAGATCGGGCTGTTACATCGTGAATCAGACCGGCGCTCCGGCCTTCAGATATGGGAGTACGGCGGGTGCCGGCGACTTGCTCACGAAGAATCTATTTCTCGTGGACATCGCTCAGACGGACATGGGAGGCGGCGTCTTCAATGACTCCCTTGTGATCAACTTCGTGGCTACAGGTGGCAGTCTGCAGAGAGCGCTTCAGATCAAGTTCACCACGATTCAGGATCTTGGTACGATTCTGAGCAATCATTCGGTACAGATGGCCAGGGTCGACTCTGGCCCGGCATTTCCAGTGCCCGAACCTGCGTCCTTGGCAATGATGGGAGCCGGACTGCTGGGGCTTGCCGGTATCTGCAAGAAGATGTTTCTGGCCCAACCCACTGTGTAAAGGGGTACGCGCCCAGTCGAACTTAGAGCGAATGAGCCGCTCGATGATTGTTTAGCGACTTTGTTCTTCGAGTGCCTGCCCCCTATGCCGCGATTTCCGCCACCCTTGTAAAAGTTCTGTGCCCTGAAGAAAGAAACCTTGACGATGAGCCGGGATGTTCGGCACTGTCTGGTCCTAAGATGGATCCAAGTGCCCTGGATTCTTGTCTCGCCGCACAACGCAGCCCTGCCTATTCCACGGAAACGCAAGACGCAGAAGTATCCTGCGATCGAACGAGGCGCTGTTTCAGAATCTTGCCAGCGCTGTTTTTCGGCAACGTCCGCAGGACCACGATTTCTCGCGGAAGAAGCTGAGGGGGAAGATGTTTCTTACAGAAGGCTTGAACTGTCGCGATCGTATTGACGGAACCGGGTATTCGGGGAACAACAAATGCTCTCACCGCCTCGCCGAGTACGTTGTCCTGAACTCCCAACACGGCAACCTCCAGCAGGTCCTCGCATTCCAACAATCGGTCTTCGATCTGCCGGCAGCTAATTCTCTTCCCACCGCACTTCAAGAAGTCTTTCGCTCGATCTACAACGTAGAGAAAGCCGTCTTCGTCAATTGTCGCGACATCGCCGGTATGGAGATCCCCATTTTGGAATGCGGCCGCCGTCTCTTCCGGCGCTCGCCAATAGCCGAGCGCCACGTTCTCTCCTCTCGCTACAATTTCGCCAGGCCGGCCTGGTTCCACTTCCCGCCCGGAACTATCTATGACCCGAAGTTTGACGCCCGGAATTCCCTTGCCGATTGATCCGCTCTTTTTGCTCAAGAGTTCGGCGGGGAGACACGAAAGCCGTGCAGTGGCTTCAGTCTGCCCGTACATGATGAAGATCTGAGCCTGTGGCAGTATCTTCTGCAGTTCGCGAACAAACTGTGGCGCAAGATGGCCGCCGGCCTGCTGCACATACCGCAAATGCGGAAACGCCTTTTTGCGGAGATTCGATCTGCGCAGCAGGATTTGAAAATGACTTGGGACTCCGGCAAACCCTGTGCATTGCGTGTCTTCCATCCGCTGCAGGACGACCTCCGGGTACATAAAACGTGAATCGACCACCAAGCTTCCACCCGCTCTCAAATGTGTGTGCAGCAAGGACGTTCCGAAGCAATAATGAAATGGCAGCACTGCCATGGTCCGATCCCGCTCCGTCAAAACAAGCGATTCGATGATTGACTCCGTGTTGGCCGTGATATTTCGATGCGTGATCATGACTCCCCTGGGCTGTCCGGTCGAACCCGAAGTGAACATGATGGTTGCCAAGTCGTTGGAGCAGACTCTTGAGTCCACAAACGGAGAAGCCGACGGCGCTTTTCTGATTTCCGCCAGGTAAGTCTGGGATCTGGTATACGGAATCGACTCAACCGATTGGTCTGTGAGTAAGTGGACGCCGCGAAAGCATCCCGCGTTTGCCAGTGCATGTTTGGCTTGGATGGCCGTGAAGCGCGCTTCGGTAGTGTTGATCACGTAATCTAAGTCGCGTGCTGAAGTGGTCGGCGGCAGGGGTACGCACACCAAGCCGGCACGCAAGATGCCCAGGTAAGCGACTACCCAGAACAGGGAGTTGTCGCTGATCAAGACGACGCGGTCTCCCTTCCGTAGACCGAGCTTGGTGCAATAGCAGGCCACGCAATCGGAAGCGCTCTGCAACTCTCCGTAGCTGTGGTCGCCTTCGACGAACCGCAGTGCGATCCGGTCCGGTGGCTTATCTGCCAGCAGAAAATCGGTGACGTTTGTTTGGGAACCAACCACGTCAGCTTCCTCTCGCGGAAGTGGATCAGTACTGTCCGAAGTGGGCCTCCGCGACAAACCAACAACTGCGTCAGACTTCTCTCTACTCGCCAGCAAATTGGGTATCGGCGATGCCTTCGACTTTCTGCACTAGCAGAGGAGCCGAACGTAGATAACGGGCGGCGGCTCGTTTTGACTCAATGATTCCGTACATCCGTTGAACCTGTTCTTCTTCCATCCCCAAGCTCGACGTCAGAGCCGCGGCTGGAATTCCATGGTTCCATCCATAAAGGCAGAGATCCATCTTGTCGAGCGGCAACGAGAAATAGAACTCCTCCTGCGACTGCTCCAGCGAATACGTGTCGGTGGTAGGCGGGCGGCGTTGGATCTCCTCCGGGACGCCAAGGTAGGCGGCCAGTTGATAAACCTGCGACTTGTAGAGGTGTGCGATCGGCTTGAAATCGGCAGCACCGTCGCCGTTCTTTACAAAAAAGCCTTGATCGTATTCCAGGCGATTGGGCGTCCCCGCTACGGCATACTGCAACAAGTCGGCATAGTGGTACTCCATCATCTTGCGCGTACGCTGCTTGAAATTGGTGGCAGCAACAATACCCAGATAGGCCGGCGGGGTGAGCCGCACCCTCCGAGTGTCTCCCGCCGGAGATTGAACGATGATGGAGAAGAGCGCATACTGGTTCGCCTCGCCCAAACCAGGAAGCACGATCTTGCTTTTGTATCCATCCCCGTATTCGGGAACCGCTTTGCGAATCGACTCATCGCGACGCTCGTAGCACCGCGCGGCCTTGAGTATCGAGCTGATGTCTTCCAGCGCCGAACGAACGCCCAACGACTCGGCCAACAGACGCCCGAGTCGGAGACTCTCAGGCGACGAGTCGGCTTCGGGCGTGAACAAGGCCACGACTCGCTCCTTCCCCAGTGCGCGGGTGCAAAGAGCCGTCACGACCGCACTGTCGATTCCACCAGATACACCCACAACCGCCCCCTTTCGCTTGAGCTGTCGGAAAACCAACTCTCGGATACTCGCCTCAATGCGCTCCGCTTCCTTTCCCGCATCGAGACGCAGAACTTCAGGCGACAGAGAGGAACAGGTGCTCATACGTTTCCCCGCGTTGCCGCTCCAGAAACTGCGGCGTCCCCGACCAAGACATTCGTCTTGCGGCAAAGATACGCTGACACGCTGTTGATGGAATCCAGGTTTTCTGGAGTGAGATCCTCGTCGGGCACTGCAATGCCGTAGGTCTCCTCCAGAAACGCAACTAACTGCAGGACGCCAGTGGAGTCAACGATGCCTTCGCCTAGGAAGGAATCGGTGTCCAGTAGTAAGCGTTCTTGGCCGTATAAGAAATTCGACATAATGAACTCCCGAACCTGGTGCGCGATCGTGCTTTCGTCGAACATGTAGTTGTCCCCTTTTATGGTTGCAGTTGATTCTCTTCCTGTTCTGAGTGGGCGGTAGGATGTTTGCGAACCGCTGTATTAGACAGAATCTGCAGAAGACGTTCAGCCGTTGCGCGCCGTCCCGCTTCATTAAGGTGTCCACCATCGCTCGTGAATTCCCGCGCGAGCGCATAGATCTTCTCCGTGCCTCGCATGAAGAAACAACGCGAACCATCCCTGCGAGTCGATTCCACTTCCGCCAGATCGAAGATGGGTTCGGCGTCTGCGTATGCGTGCCTCAGTAGACCGTTAAAATGATTCCTTTTGACGTTAAGATCCTGCGCCGTGACTCTTCCCAGCCGATTCTTGATCCAGGCTTTCGGAGCCGACTCGACGACGGTCAGAGGGACGGTGATGTGGATGATGGTCAGCCAGGAATATTTTGCCTTCAATGTGGAAATGGTTTGACGATAGCCCTCGAACAGTCTCTGTACGTCGGTGGAAGCATCGATGTCCACGTAGCAGTACTTGTACATCGCAACGGTTCCCGGCAGTCCCTTCCCTTTTTCGACCACAGCAGCAAAAGCGTCATCCTTTGATTTCGTATCCCCGTTCCGGCCAAGCTCGAATTCAACCAGGGCAGGTCCAGGAACAGTGTGTGGTTCGGCCGATCTCACGATGCTGATCTTGAAGCGCGGATCGCTCTGTACCAGGTCTCGGATTCCCTGCAGGATGTTGTTGCCTACCGATTGATGTCCAAAAAACACCTTCTTTGCGGCCAAGTCGGAGATCTGGCGTTCACTCAACCTCACCGTCTTGGTTAGATCTCCTGTTCTCAAGAACGCCCTTTCCCGCCGGCTCACTGTACCGCGCACACCTCGGCCTGAGTTCCAACTCCTCGCGCAATATCCGCCGCGCCGCGGCCATGTGCGAATTCTTCGAGCAGCAACTGTGTCGACAGAATTCCCACAAGCGCCATGTCGTCTCTTGCGCCAGTTGGTCGTCGGTGTGCGAACTTGTCCACAAGAGCAGACACGGCCGCGGCATCGAATACGCCGTTCGCTCCGATGGCCCCGGGCGACAGGAGCTCACGCGCGTAGTTCCAGCCGCTCGTGAAAAAGCTCACCCCGTCTGGCGCTCGATAAGGCTGCTTATACCGTCTCTCAATGGACGTCGGAATGAAACCGTGAGCAGCGCGTTTCAGTAGGTGCTTCTCATCCAAGACCTTCATTTTGAGGCGCGGGGGCAGCTTCCCGGCAAACTCGACCAGGCGATGATCAAGAAACGGGTAGCGACACTCGACCGAGTGGGCCATCGCCATGCGATCACCCTGGGAAGAGAGAATGTAGCCAGGCAAGAGGTATTTGGCCTCGAGATACTCTGCTCGGTTAAACGCAGTCCACGAGCTGTACTCCCGGGGAAGTTGCTCTGCAATCTCGTAAAGTGGGTCCCCGGCGCTCATTTCTGCCTGGACAGCAGCAGAGAGAAAACTCCTCAACTTCTGTGTCAGGTTCCACCTAGGGAGATGAGAGAACAGTGGGCTCGTGAGCTCCTCGGGCGTGACATGGAAGAAGCTCTTCAGATACGCAGGCGACTGACGCCGCATCCCGTCCATGTACGGATACAGTCTCTTCAACAATAGTGGGCGTAAGCGTGACTGTGGCTGGCGGCCCCAAAAGCGCCGAATCTTAGCTTCTTTGAAGATGTCGTACCCGCCCATGGTCTCGTCCGCTCCCTCGCCCGTGAGAACGACTTTGAATCCGCTCTCGTGAACCAACCGGGAAAGCAGGAACAGCGGTGCCGGCGCCGTTCGTAGGATGGGCTGTTCGCTATGCCACACGACTTCTGGAAAAACTCCCGCTATGTCTTCATGCGCGCATCGCACATTACGGTGTTGACTGTGAATGAATGCACTGGCCTCCCGCTGATACGCGCTCTCATCAAAGCCGGGGTCGTCGAAGGCCACCGAGAACGTCTGCAGTCTGTCGCCAACCAGAGACTTTGTCAGAGCCGCAATAAGAGTTGAGTCCAAGCCACCGCTCAGGTATGCCCCCACCGGGACGTCCGATCGCAGACGGATCCGGGTTGCATCCCAAAGCAATTCCAGGAGCTCTTCAGTAAGCCTTTTTTCGGCTCCGTCGGTGACATCATCGTCAGGCGAATACTGGAGGTCCCAGTACTGCCACACGCGGAGAGTTCCATTCTCTAATGCCAGCGAGTGCCCCGGCGGAAGCTGCTGGATGTTTCGAAACGAAGTACGGGGTGGCAGGACGTGCCAGAAGGTAAAGATCTGATCGAGAGCATGGAAATCCAGATTGCGCTCCACATCAGAACAGGCAAACAGCGCCTTGATTTCGGAAGCGAACAGAAAGCGGTCGGCCGTCTTTGTATAGAACAATGGCCTTACACCCATCCGGTCGCGCGAGGCGAAGAGCTTGCGACGCACAGTATCCCAGATAGCGAAGGCCCATTGCCCATTCAGCCGATGGACGCAGTTCTCGCCCTCTTCTTGATAAAGGTGAAGAATCACTTCTGTGTCCGAGCGCGTTCTGAACGTGTGCCCCTTGCCGATCAGTTCTTCCCGAAGCTCGACGTAATTGAAGATCTCCCCGTTGAATGTGATCCAAAGCTGACTATCCCCAAGCGACATGGGCTGGCGTCCCCCGCCCAGATCGATAATGCTCAAGCGGGCGTGAGCCAGCCCCGCTTCATCTGCAACGAAAACCTCCTGAGCGTCGGGACCACGATGCCCCAGCATGGCGATCATGGCGGCGAGGGCTTCACGATCCGCATGTCCGCCGTGAGATTGGACGATTCCAGCGATGCCACACATTTTGAGTTCTACCGTTATTGAAGTTGTGTTTCGCTCTTTTCGAGCGGGGGAGGGGGGGACTACTGAGCATTTCTATTCGGGCTTGGAGCTCTCAGGGAAAGAGCTCTGTGGGCCCGGCCCTGGCACGCCAATCAATGCCAACTAAAGTTTGCACGGGCCAGTTGCGCTCTGTCTGTGATGCTGATCACGCGTTGCGCCCGATCCTAGGCCTTCAAAGGACATCAGGCTGTGCCAGCCATCCTTCTTTTTCCTCGGTGTCGATCACCTCCAGATTGAGATTGTTATCCGCAAAAAAGAACGCAATGTCATGATTGCAAAAGGCTTCTCCCGGTTCGGGGGGCACCGTTAGCCGTGCCCCCTGCTGTTGCAGCACGGGGATCTGGACCTTGAGGCTGTCGCACCGGAAGCACAGGTGATGCAGTCCCCCGCCCTTTCTCGTGAACGCGAAAAGGGACGACTCAGACTGTAGGGGTTCAATCAACTTCACAGTCACTGAGTTTTTCTTGGCAAGGAAGACAACTCTGACCTGCTGGCGGGTGTTCGTCACAATCGTGGACCGCTGCTTGTACCCGAACATCTGTTCCCACTGCCGGATACCCTGGTCCAGTGACCGCACGACGATTCCAATATGATCGATGACCATCGTCAGCGGCCGGCCTCACCAACGCCGGGAGCAACGGTGGCGCGCTGCACTTCAGTTTTCGCTTCTCCAGAACCAGTGGCCGGAGGCTGCGTCTTGACCTTGCCCCGTTCCTCCACGTGCACGGAACCGAGCGCCCATGCGCCCTTCACCGGGTCATACTGTTTTACGATTCGGGCGGGATTGCCCGAAAGCACGGAATAGTCCGGAGCGCTTCGGGTCACCACGGCGTTGGCTGCGACCACGCAATTGCGCCCCAGCGTGAGTTCCCCGGAGTCACAAATAATAACGGCGCCTTGCCCGATCCACGAGCCCGCCCCAATGCGGATGGTCCCACCACGCGCGTATCCCTGCTCTTTAATGGGGCGGGCGAGGTCGGAGAAGTCGTGCCCGCGATCCTGCACCAGCACCGAAGCAGCGAACAGTACGCTGTCTCCGATCTGAATACGATTCGCCGCCGCGATGTGACAACGGCGGCCGATGAAGCAGCGGTCGCCAATGGTTAGCGCCGGCCCAGACTCATTGGTCTCGGACGGATGCGCGTGTAGCCACGTATCTTTGTGAATGGTGATGTAGCTTCCCAGCTCCATTAGCCCGGTGTTCATCAAATCACAGCTGTAGTGAATTGAGACCTTCTTGCCGAGGGAAGCAAAAGGGTGAGTGGCGCAGACCCAGAGCGTGTAGAGCTTTGTCAGCACCCGAGGAATGAGGCGCAGAGGATCTTCAAATGCAATCCGGGCGTGGCGACGACCTTCCGGCACGACATCTCCTTATGCATTGTCGAGAACCAACAGCTTGCCGTACATGATCGCTATCGAAAAGGCAAACCGGGCGCACGACCACACGTTCCGACCGCGTGAAATCTCGGACCTTTTGGGTTTGGAAACCCGCAGAGAACGTATCAGATGCATGAAGATGCTTTCTGTGATCCTCATCACCTACAAGAAACGTTCTCTCGGGCTTCGCTACCGCGAGAAGGACATCAAATTGACGTTCTTGGCAGGAACCCAAGAGAAGGTCAGCGCTGCAGCCGGTCGGCGCAGACTGCGAAGCTGTGCGACCAGCCACAGGAGAGGTTCCACTCGGTGGGATCGAGCGAAAGCAGTCTAAAATGCTTGTGGTAATATGCTGGCTGGTAACCGGGGAAAAATCAGAGAAAATTCCGGGGTGACTTGCAACCAAGAGGTTGAGTGGATTTGAACAACAGAGACGCCGTCGTACGTTTCTTAGTGCAAGAAGTCAATACGATTACTGGAGCGCCCGCTGCCCGTCTTTCAGAAGAAACACCACTCATCGGCGGGGGAACGGTACTGAGTTCCCGCGATCTGGTGGAATTACTGGTTGCGCTCGAGGAATTCTCCGAAGAGAAGCTGCACATCCACTTTGACTGGACTAGCGACGGCGCAATGTCCGAGAACCGCAGCATTTTTCGGACCCTTGGTTCCCTAGCAGATCACATCGCCAGCCTGAGTGCTTCCTGAACGGAATCATGGACACGGTCATCGTCACGGGGGCATCGCGCGGCATCGGCTTATACTGCGCGGACCAACTCCACGCCGCGGGATATCGAGTAATCGGGATCGCTCGCCACTTCGATTCGAAACCCTCCTACGAAGTCCGGACCGCGGATGTTTCTGATCATTCCGCTCTTGTCACAGCTTTGCAGGACCTTAGGCGTAACCGAACCGTCTACGCACTCATCAACGCGGCCGGGATCGCCTCGATGAATCTTTTGCTGACCACCCCGCCTCAGACCATAAAGCGTATCGTGGAAACCAATCTCCTAGGCACCATCTACAGTTCGCAGTTGGTGGCACACGCTTTGATACGCCGTGGCAACGGGCGGATCATTAGCTTTTCTTCCATTGCCGTGGCGATTGGGCTGCAGGGTGAGTCCGTGTATGTTGCTTCCAAAGCCGGCGTAGAGGGATTTTCGCGCTCATTCGCCCGCGAAATGGCGCCCCACGGAGTGACAGTCAACGTCATCGCTCCGGGGCCCGTTGATACCGACCTGATCGCAGGCGTGCCTTCGGAAAAACTTCAGGCCATCGTCAATCGGCAGATTATTCCTCGCAAGGCCAGCGTGGAAGACGTCTGGCAGATCATCCGCATGCTGCTGGCCCCTGAAAGCTCCATGCTCAGCGGCCAAGTGTTTCATGTCGGCGGAGTATAGATGGAGTTGCTGAAGGAACTGGCCGAGCGCAACGCATCCCGCAAGGAGCCGTTTCTCATCGGCAACGACTTCCAGTTGAAGTTTGACGATCTGCTCGGCAACAACGAAATCGATATCGGTTCTGTGAGGAGCGGTGACGTAGTCGCCCTCATCGGAGACTTTGAAGCTCGCAGCCTGGCAACCCTGCTACGCCTCATCGATCTGGGCGCTATCGTGGTTCCGCTGACCAGCGCTACCCGCCCGGAGCATGAGTACTTCTTCGAGGCAGCCTCGGTCGACTTCGTCATCGAAGGCGGCACCGTGGGACGCAGGAGTGAAGTCCGAGGCACCAATCCCCTATTGGATCGCCTCCGGCAATCTGGAAATCCCGGGCTGGTGCTGTTTTCGTCCGGCACAACCGGGCGCCCCAAGGCCATTCTGCATGATTTCACTTATTTTCTGGCCAGGTACCGCACTCCGCGTCCCACACTACGAACCTTGAATTTTCTGTTGTTCGATCACATCGGCGGTATTAACACGTTCTTTCACACAATCTTCAATGGCGGCCTAGTCGTGGCTCCATCCAGCCGCACTCCGCAGTCCGTCGCCGCCAATATCTCGCACGATCGGGTTGAGTTGTTTCCCACGACGCCGACCTTTCTCCGCTTGATGCTGCTGGAAGGAATCCTGGACCCGACAGAACTGGCCAGCCTGAAGGTGATCACTTACGGAACGGAGCGCATGGATCAGCCGACCCTAGACCGGCTCTGTCAGGCGCTGCCTCATATCGACTTCCGCCAAACCTATGGGATGTCGGAATTGGGTATCTTGCGCGTGAAGTCCCGAGCCCGGAATAGTCTCTGGATGACGGTCGGCGGCGAAGGAGTGGAGATCAAGGTCGTAGACGGTGTCCTCTTTATCCGCTCCGTAAACCGGATGCTTGGCTATCTCAACGCTTCTTCCCCGTTCGACGCCGAAGGTTGGTATGACACGGGCGATATCGTGGAACAAGACGGACCCTTCCTGAAGGTCGTGGGACGATCCCAACAGGTCATCAATGTGGGAGGAGTCAAGGTCCTGCCTGCGGAAGTGGAACGCGTGGCCTTGCTACATCCGGACGTCCTGCGCGCCAAGGCGCGCGGCGTGCACAATCCTATCACCGGTCAGCACATCGAGATTACGTGCCAACCGCGTCCCACGGCGCAACTCGACCGACACATGCTTCGCGCCCACTTTCGCCAGCACCTCTCCGAGTACCTCCGCCCGCATTCGATTCGGATCGGCGAAGTCGCTGTCAGTCACCGCCACAAGCAGGAGTAGCGATCCCCGCGCTGAGCAACTTCATCGCGCTTCGATCGTGCGGGCCACTCTCCGGCGCTTTGGCGCATACCGCACGTCCTGAAAACCACAGAGTTCGAAGGACGCTGACGCGAGCGACCATTCTGATCCCACATTGTTCCGTTCCAACCGATGCGCGTTGGCCCGCCGCGTAATGGGGAATGAATTGGTTGTGAACGAGTACTTATACCCAGCCTTGCGGATCATCCGGGCAGCAGCGGTTGTGTAACTCCGCTCTTCGCCGCCCACCCAGCAGTAACAGTCGCACGGGTGGCCAAGCGATTCCTCGAGCACCGCCTTCCCGGTGCAAATCTCATACTCGAGCACACTGTCCGGCAGATCGGACGACATCCGCCGATGGCTCCGGGTGTGACAGCCAATGACGTGCTGCCGCCGATCCAGATCGCACACTTCAGCCCACGACATCGCCACTCGTCCATCCCGAGACGACGCACCGTCCGTCCCAATCTGATGAGCGCTTGCAAAACGCAACTGCTCCGCTGGCGGAGTCGCCACGAAATCGACGGGAACGAAGAACCAGCCATGGAACCCGTACTTCTCGAGAAGCGGCGCCGCCACTGAATAGTTCGAATACAAGCCGTCATCGAAGGAGATAATCAGTCCGGGGCGCTCCTTATCCCAGCGGCGAAGACGGAAGAACCTGTCTAGGTCCGTCAACGAGACCGGAGTGAAACGTGGAGCATAGAACGCCAGCTGTCGCTCGAAACTGCTTGCTGTCGCTTCCGGAGTCCCGTGGTAGTTTATGGCCCGTATGTATCCCCCCCGTATACACCGCTGCTGCATCGCCAGCAGGAGGTTGGTGATCATCAGCGTATGAAACGACGACGCAAGCAAGTTCTTGATGTTCATAGGCTGGCGTCCCCATCGAACAGCGAGGCATCCCATACGTCGGTATTCTGCAGCGCATCCCGCAGTGCCGGAGAATCCGCTCTCACTTTGTATAAATAGGGGAATGACGGATATGTTCGGTGGTGTGGATTCAGCCGCTCGAGCAAATCGCGTTTCGACTTATGGAACCCGACTGCCTCGACCACATCCACGCCCGAGCGCGCGGCATGCTCCAGGGCACCGGCCATCAGAGAAAGTATGATGTCGGGTTCGTCGCGTGCTGCCTGAATATCCACAACTTGGAATCGGCGGAGCCCTAGCCGCTCGTCGTCGCCTCTCTTCATGATCAGATAGCCAGAAAGGGCGCCGCTTTCTAGAAGGGCGATAATGGCAGCGTCTCCGGTTTCCAGAGCGGGACGGAATTGCCAAGTGAGCGCCTCGCTGGTACGGACCGCTAATAACCGATTGCGGCGCCGGCGGAGCAAGTCCCACAACGCGTCGAAACGCTCATCGAAGCTGCGCAGCAGGCATGTCTCCATTCGCCGATATCGAACTTTGGGTCGACGCGCGGCGTCTCGGCAGTAGAGGGCCATCCCGGCCGCATGCCTCAGGCCGACAAGGGCCGGCAAACGCACTTTTCGCAGAAGAGCGCCGGCAAATCCTGCATACCGGATGATCCAGAACAGCACTCGCGTGTAAAGCGGGTCAGGAATTTCGCTACATCGGAAAGCCTTGAATATGGCCGCCGCAGCCGGGGACGCCGTGGTATTCAGAAACAGGTCAATATTTTTCTGAGAGAAGAACTGTTTAGCCAGAAATATGGCTGACGTCCTATAGAGTGGATCGATTGCCCAGGAACTGCCCGTAGCCGCCCGAACCGGCTCGCCGTTGTAGGCGTACATCCGCGCAATGTTGCCAAGCGTGCCGACTATACCTTGAGTCTTATTCTCGAGCACCCACCCTAAAGGGACCGGAAGTGCAGAGCGAAATGGATTGTCATTCCACAGACGAGCCCAGTCGGCGTACTTCGGAGAACTCAGTCCATTGCGGCACACGACCTCACGTATGGCGGCAAAATCGTCGACCGTGGCTTCCCGAACAGAGCAGTCCTTTTCTTGAATTGCTGACTGGATCTTACAGCTGCGAACCGGCACCGGTAAAATATAACACGCTTATTTTTGTGCGATCGTCAGCGGGTGGTGCAAAGCGATTTTGCTTCGCCAGACCTCGGTCTGGAGGCGCACCTTCGGGGCGCAGGGGCCGTTTATCGCAGCGTGCGCGAGACATTTCTTAGAGTATTGCGAAGAAGTAGAGTCGATGTCAAAAGCCCGGCGACTGAACAGCAAGTTCTGAATCCTATGGTTCCCTGACGCCCGGCGACGAACACATGCGTCATCGACTTGGTACAACACCACCAAAACCGCGCTGCGCCGCCTTGTAGCGCCACGCGAGTCCAAGGTGCGGAACCGACGACGGAGCCACCTCCACGAAAATAAACGCAAGACTCCAATAAAACACGCACAGGTAGTACCCAGGAGCGATTAGCCAGTCTTCAAAACCCGCGTGAATCAAACCGGCAACCATTACCATCGCAAGAGGGACGGCAGGATGGCATGCATTCCCCGTGTTTCGCAGCCACGAAACGGTGCGTAGAATCCTGCCTACGAGCATTAGCAATAAACACGAGAATGGTATTGCGCCGAGAACCCCAACTCCCGCTAGCAAGGATAAGTAACTACTTCCGTCTTCTGACGTCACGGCCGAAGAAGAAGAGAACACACCTGATTGTTGTCTCGGATCGTTGGAATTCTCCGCCGTCCCGAGTCCGGTTCCAAACCATAAGTGGGCGTGAATGCTGTCGACGGCCGCCTGCCACGGCGATTGACGGGAAGCCAGCAAACCACCTTCGCTCGAGCCTTTGTATATGACAGACGTCGTCAACGTTGCAAAAGTGTTCGACATGGCTTCTGGTTGGACAATCGCTCCAGCCGCAACCAGCACAATAATGATGGCTGCACCTTTCACCACCAACTTGTACTTGCGCAAGACGAGACACAGCAGCGCGGAAGACGCTAGAGCCGCTACCATGCCGGCTCGCGCGTGACTGTGAAATGCAAGATACATGCAGAGTCCGTACAGCACCAACCGACGCCGGTGAACGAAAGGAGTCTCATCCAGAAATATTCCCCAGAGAAGAATCGGAGCTCCCACTACCCCCAAGACTGCACCCAGAGAATTGGGATTGCCCATGGCTTCGATTCCCAGGGCGTGAAAACCCGCAATTGCTCCAACAAACAGCTCACATCCCGTCAGCAGTCCTCCAAAAAATCGGTTCTCACGCCCTGTCACCGCCAACCTTGCTCCAGTGCTTCCGTAAAGGAACAACAACGCTAAGCTCAGAGCCTTCAGCAACGCAACCTGTGGGAATTGGGAGACAGTGGCCGAAACAAGCGTTGCCAGCACAGCAAACATTGCCACGATGTGAAACACGCGGAAGTGATGGGTGCGTTCCTTGAGCATAAGAAAGGCACCCGTTAAAGCTCCGACGCAAAGAAACACCCAGCGTAATGCTGTCCAGAATCCTCCCACCGGCAGATCCACACCCGCGAGCAGAAAAGCCAGAATAACGAGTGGGAAGAAAACCCGCCGGTACATCCAGACCGCCACAACCAGAAATTCGAGAAGGAGGATGCCTCCGAGATAGACTTCGCTGGTGAAATACCAAGGTCGGGAATAGGCGAGATACGCCAGAAAAAAAGGCGCCAGAATTGCCCCGCCAATCAGGAAGCTCTTGGGAATACGCTCAGTCACTCGCAACCGCCTTCGCTTCGACCATCCGCGCAATACTCCTGGACCATTCGTTCGGCAAATGGTTGGAAATTCGTTGTGCGCCATTAGCGACAGTGGTTGCGCAAAGGTCAGGTTGATCGGCAAGATTTCGCATGGCCATCGTTAAAGACGACACATCCCGCGGCGTCGCCAACAACTCGTTCCAGTTTTCCCTCACCAGTCCGGAGGCGCGCCCGGCTGCCCGGCTTAGGGTCACGGGCAACCCGCAAGCCACCGCGTCGTTCATAGCCAATCCCCAAGTATCAGCACACGTACGTAGAACCAGCATTTCGGCAAGCGCATACTTCGGCAAGCGCATACTAACGATCGGGCGCGCCGGCCTACCCATTCAGCACAATTCGAATTTGAGCCCCAATGACCAAAGCATAAATCGTAGCCTCCGCAGAATCGATGAGGGTACAGGAAGTTTCCTGCTTGAATTCTATCTGCCCAGAGCGGTCGATCCTGACGAAACTTGTCGCGCACGATCCCGGCTCCGAAAATTCTCGACGCAAGTGCCTTGGCATAAGAGACCGGGAAATCCCGCTCTGTAAGGCCTCCTAAGCACGCTGGAGCCCGGCACGACCGTCGATATCCAAATCAGAGATGCCACGACGCCAGTTTTCCCGACCTCCGGTAGGCCCCCAATACGATGGAACAATGGGGGGCATTTTTGTCGCAAAGAGTGTACCAGAGGCGGGCCGGCCCCTTAGCACGGAGTCCAGAAACTCAAAAGATTCACGGCCTTGCCGCCAACTCCAGGTGCCACCCAGGATGAGGTCAAGGCTGGTCTTCAGGCTTTCGAGGGTGCGGACAAGGGGAGAGAGTCGCGATCTCGGACCAGCCCGCGCCGCGCGTACCGCTATTTGTCCATGATCCGACGGTGTGCACATGATCACAGTGCAGCGTGATCGAGAACACGAAAGTAACCGTTCATCTTCAGGATATCTTCGCAGAGTATTCTGTTCGTCTTCTGTAAGAACGATGAGTCTCGGAATCGGCCATCTTCGCGATGCTGACGCAGAACTTGTTCGTATCTGATTCGCGCACATAGCATTGTGGGCGTTCTCCTGGTGTTCGACTTTCGTAAACTCTTCTCGATCCGGAGGGAAAGCATTTGAGTCGTATCGAAAAGAAGCTACCCACACGAACGTCACATCGGTTCATCCCGTATCGGCACTTTTATCGTTGACGCGCGAATGAAATGTCTCTAATCTTCCGCCTGTTCTTTGTCACTATTTCGACCTCCCCCATCGAGGTAGCGCTTTAAGGTTCGCATGTGCTCGAGCACCTGTTGCGGCTTCTCGACCATTACTAACTCACCGGTAGCCGGTAACTCGTGATGCGGTGACATTACGAAGGAGTAACGCATGTGTCCGGTCCGACCGCGCTACCATCTCGAAGCAATCAAGGAATCATACCAATGAGTAATACATCTTCTGTCCCTTGCGCTCGCATGCACTCATCCCTTCGTTCGATCGGTCGTTCCGTTCGACGATTTGCCAGGCAGGAAGTATGCGATTTTCTGCGTCAGCTTGTGGCGTTGTTGCTCATTTATACGACCGTCGGGGCGACGATGCCCGTGCGCGCGGACGAACTGCGCGTCGCGCCTCCGTCGACGGGAGAACGACTAAGATTCTCTCAGCCTGGGGACGGCCAGCTTGCCAAGGAGCCAAACGCACGTGCAGACCGTGACACCTCGCGTCTGCGCGAGCCAGGGCACGTTCAGTACCAAGAGTCTGAAACGGCGAACGGCGATCGTCCCAGGCTGACAGCCAACGCCAGCCTGCGGCCAGCGCTGCGGGGATTGTTCGCGAGCACCACCTACTCGGTTACTCCGATTCTGGAATGTGTGGTCAATGGCGGAAGCGGGAACTATACCGCGTGGTTCGGATATCAGAATGGCAACTCCACCACCGTCTCGATTTCGGTGGGCAACAACAACGGATTCTCGCCTACACCCCAGAACCGTAACCAAACCACGAGCTTCCTGGCTGGGCAGCACGACTATGCGTTCAGCGTTCCCTTTAACGGCAGCAATTTGACATGGACCGTGACTGGTCCCGATGGCAAGACACATACCGTAACTGCTTCCAGCAAGTCCGGTAAATGCGTGCCAGTCGCGAATGCTGGCAGCGCGCAAAGCGTGTACGTTGGCTCCACAGTTCAACTCGATGGCACGAAGTCTTACGACCCGGCCGGACTCCAATTGACGTACTCCTGGTCGTTCGCCTCGAAGCCTTCGGGAAGCACGGCTACACTCACGAATCCGACCTCGTCAAAGCCGACTTTTGTGGCGGACAAAGCCGGCTCCTACTCGGTCCAATTGATTGTCAACAACGGGCAAGCGAACAGCTCGCCCTCGACGGTCTGCATTACTTCGCAATACTCAACTCCGGTAGCCAATGCCGGGCCTCCCCAGACGGTCTACGTCGGAACGACTGTACAACTGAACGGAACTGCGTCGTACGATCCGGCAGGACTCCCGCTGACCTATTCCTGGTCCTTTGTGTCCATACCTTCCGGGAGCACGGCGAAACTGAGCAGCAGTACGTCTGCGTCTCCGACATTTGTTGCCGACAAGGTCGGAAGCTACACGGTCAAGCTTGTCGTCAACAACGGCCACAATTGCAGTCCGCCCGCAACCGTTACCATTACCAGCCAGTACTCCACGCCGGTCGCGAACGCAGGACCCAATCAGACAGTTTATGTTGGCGCGACGGTGCAGTTGAACGGCGCAGGCTCGTATGATCCGGCAGGATTGCCACTGACCTATTCCTGGTCCTTTGTTTCGGTCCCTTCCGGGAGCACGGCGAAACTGAGCAGCAGTACGTCTGCCTCTCCCACATTTGTTGCCGACAAGGTCGGAAGCTACACGGTCAAACTTATCGTCAACAACGGCCACAATTGCAGCGCACCCTCGACCGTAACGATTACGTCGCAGTATTCAACGCCGATCGCCAACGCCGGACCGCCGCAGACGGTCTACGTCGGAACCACGGTGCAACTGAACGGGACCGGTTCCTCGGACCCAGCAGGATTACCGTTGACTTACTCGTGGTCGTTCGTACTGCCGCTGCCTGCCGGAAGCACCGCAACCCTGACTGGCGCCACATCCTCGAAACCATCCTTCGTTGCTGACAAAGCAGGAACCTACAAAGTCCAGCTGATCGTCAATAACGGGCACAACAACAGCGCGCCGTCTACGGTCGTAATTACGAGCCAGAACCTGCCGCCAGTGGCGAACGCAGGGCCACCCCAGACGGTATTCGTTGGGTCGACCGTGCAACTGGATGGAACGGGATCCTACGATCCGGCTGGACTTCCGCTAACTTATGCATGGTCTTTTAGCTCGGTACCTTCCGGAAGCAGCGCCGCACTGAGCAATGCAACATCGGCCCGTCCGACATTTGTTGTTGACAAGCCTGGAACCTACACTGTGCAACTTGTGGTGAGTAATGGAGTGCTTACCAGCACACCATCGACCGTGCCGATCAGCACCAAGAACTCACCGCCGGTGGCCAATGCTGGACCGAACCAGACGGTGAAGGTCCACACCACCGTGCAACTGGATGGTTCCGGATCCACCGACGTCGACGGGGATCCGCTGACGTATTCGTGGACTCTGACGCCGCCGGCCGGGAGCAATGCGGCCTTGTCAAACACGAAGATTGTGAACCCGACGTTTGTCGTGGACGTGAAAGGCACGTATGTCGCACAGTTGATCGTCAACGATGGGTACGTCAATAGCAATCCCTCCTCGGTAACGATCAGCACGCAGAATTCGCCGCCGGTAGCCAATGCCGGCTCGGATCAGTCGATCACCGTCGACTCGACGGTTCATCTGGACGGCAGCGCTTCCACCGACGTAGATGGTGATTCACTCACGTACTCGTGGTCGTTTACCGCAATGCCGACAGGAAGTACTGCTGCTCTCTCAAATCCCAACGCCGTCATGCCGACATTCGTGGCGGACCTGCTGGGAGAATATGATTTGCAGCTGATCGTGAATGACGGAACGGTCAACAGCACCCCTAGCACGGTCAGGATTACAAGTGGCGACGTGGCGCCCATCGCCAATCCCGGACCCGGCCAGAGCGTCAAGCTCGGTTCGATCGTAAATCTGGACGGAAGCGGCTCGACGGATTCTGATCACCAACCACTCACATACAAATGGTCTCTGCTGAGCAAGCCTGCAAACAGCAGTGCGACCCTTTCATTACCTACATCGGCGACTCCTTACTTCACCGCCGATACGGCTGGGAATTACGTTGTGCAGTTGATCGTGAACGATGGCTTCCTGGATAGCCAGCCAGCCAACGTTCCGATTTCAACGATCAACACCCCGCCGGTGGCCGATCCTGGTCCGGACCAGACCGTAACCGCGGGCGATACGGTGCAACTTTCGGGTGCGGCGTCGAGCGACGCTGATGGTGATCCGCTTACCTACAAGTGGGCGATCTTGTCTCAACCCGTTGGGGGCACTGCTGTCTTGTCCAATGCAACGATTGTCAATCCGACGTTCGTTGCCAACATGTCGGGCCTTTATGTCGTGCAGTTGATCGTCAACGACGGAAAGGTGGACAGCTTACCCAAGACAGTAAAGATCACAGCCAACCCGCAGAATCAGCCTCCGGTCGTCAACGCGGGGCCGAATCAGACCATCACGCTGCCTGTCAATTCAGTGACGCTGGCCGGCACCGCGACCGACGATGGGCTGCCAAACGGCACGCTGACCATCAACTGGAGTGAGCTGAACGGCCCCTCTGGCGTCACCTTCGGCACACCAACGCAGGCAGTCACCACTGCGGTTTTCCCGGGCGCAGGCACCTACAGGTTGCAAATCACCGCAAGAGATTCGCAGCTGTCGAGCAGTGCAACCACGACAGTGACGGTGAATTCATCGGTGGCTCAGCCACCGATCGTGAATGCTGGCCCGAACCAGACTGTTCCTTACCCCAACGTATTGCCCCTTCAGGGCAGCGTAACGTCGGCGAACTCCCCTCCTGGAACAGTGACGGCGTTGTGGAACCAGGTGAGCGGGCCGGCGATGAAATTTCCGAATCCGGCCTCGCCGACCACGTCAGCAACGCTCAACACTGCCGGCACGTACGAGCTTCAGCTCACCGGAACTGAAGCCGGATTGAGTTCCAGCGCACGAGTGACCATCACTACGGTCCAAGGCAATCAGCCCCCCGTTGTGAATGCAGGACCGGACCAGACCATCACGCTTCCGACGACTACTGCGGGGTTGAGAGGCAGCGCGACCGACGATGGACTGCCTGTCGGCAGCACGTTGACCTACCTCTGGAGCGTAGTGGCAGGCACCGGCGTGGCGACTTTCGCCAACGCCAGCGCTCCGGTTACGACGGCCTCGTTCAGTGCGCCGGGCAAGTACACCTTGCGGCTTACCGCGTCCGATTCGCAACTGAGCGGAAGCGCGACGACGCAGGTCACCGTGTTGCCCCAGAACGAACCTCCCGTAGTGAATGCGGGGCCGAACCAGACAATTACTCTACCCATTAACGTGGTGCTTCTCGCCGGAACTGCGTCCGATGACGGACAGCCGGCCGGCAGCACGTTGAAGACAACGTGGACCATGGTGTCTGGGCCGGGCGCCGTGGCGTTTGGAAACTCCAGCGCCCTCGCAACAAGTGCCACGTTTATCGTTGCGGGAACTTACGACTTGCGACTGACTGCGGACGACTCGCAGTACCGCACCAGCGCCGATGTTTTCATTACCGTTAATCCGGCAGTCATAGCGAGCGCGGCCACCATCGTGCTTACGCCGCCGACTGCCAGCCCCGTGTCCATCGGATCGCCACTGCAATTCCAGGCTGCGGTACAAGACGGAACTGGCGCGCCGATCGTTGGCGTCACGGTGACGTTCAACGTTACTGGCGTCAATCCTGGGTATTACGCCAGACCTACCGATGCAAACGGCAACGCAATACTGACCTACATCGGAAACGTTCCGGGTGTCGACGAAGTAACTGCCAGCGAGGGATCAGGCGCAGGGACTATCGTTTCCAAAACCAGTACGGTGAATTGGGTGAATTCTTCCCCAGCGGCGATTGTCTCGTCCGTTAGCGGGCAGTTCTTCACATCCGATGGTTCCGGCATGTTTGATACGCCGTCCAGTGCTCAGCCGGTTTTCAGTCAGACCTTCGATTCTGTCGATTTCAACCCGCCCGCGGGGACCGTCCCCGGAACTCCAAGTTCCATCGACGTTACAACCCGGCCCTTCACGGCGGTTACAACTGACTCCAGTGGAACCTACACGGGAAACGTGATTGCCCAGGGGAACGGGTATCAGGCGGGCATGGGAACTCTTTCGGCATTCCAGGCCGATTTCACTGGGACGATCACGGTTGCGGGCGCCGGTAACGTAACCTTCAACTTCTACAACGCTGACGGATTCGTATTTGGCGTTGGCAACGGCGCCAGCCGGGTGAGCGGGACATTTGTTCAGCCCCCGAATAGCGGAGTCACGGTGTTTTACAGCTATCCCGTGATGGGATCGTTCAATACAGTCACCGCCCCGGTGGCGAACTCGATAACCGTCCGCTTCCCAGGTGCCGGCACATATCCCTTCGAACTGGATTACGCGGCTTCGAATCAGAACGCGTTGATTGCGCCGGGATCAATCTGGAAATACACGCTCAACAATCCGACCGGTTTTCAGCAGCCTGGATTTGACGACTCCGCGTTTGTTGACGGATACGCTCCATTCACGAACGCCGTCGGGGCGCAGTCTCCGGGTTTTGGTTGCCCGCTCATAGGCGCGACCTATTTCCCCGTTAACGGAATTGTAGACATGAGAAAGACAATCTACCTTCCCAGCGGGATGTCCAATGTGACCGCATACGTCGCCATCGACAACGACTTCACGCTTTGGGTCAATGGCACTCAGATTACGGATCAGACTTCGGAAGGCTGCGCGTATGAATGGAACAGGACAATTCCCATCCCCGACAGTGTGTGGGTCCAAGGAAATAATCTCATCGCGTTCCAGGCCCGTGACCGAGGTGGCGCGACCGGTTTCGAAACACAACTGATCGAAGGAAGCGGCAATCAGGGCCAAACCAAACCTCTGACCCTGACTATGAACATTAACCAGAACAACGGCCAGTCCGCCGTCGTTCTGAGTCCCGCCGGAAGCATCAGCAAGACCATCGGACAAGCGGCGAGTTTCACCGCGGTTGTGAACAACACTTCAGGCGCACTGGTGCCGAATCAGACAGTAACGTTCAACGTTGCAGGCGCGAACGTTCAGCAATTCCAGGCCGTCACTGACAACACAGGCACGGCCAGCTTCACCTACCACGGTTTTTCTGCCGGCACCGATGTGGTCCAGGCTGAAGCGCCGGTAAGTGGCAGCATTGTGATTTCCGGGCAGACCACCATCTCATGGAGCAGTGCGGGCAACCAGCCGCCCTCGGTGAATGCAGGTCCGAATCAAACCATCGTCTGGCCTTCGAATACGGTTGTTTTGAGCGGCACGGCAACCGATGACGGTCTTCCCAACGGAACGCTGACCGTCAGTTGGGCGCAGCTTTCCGGACCCGCTGGAGCGTTCGTCTCGACGCCCAATCAGCTATCGACAGTGGTGGTTTTCTCCCGGCCCGGGACCTACGTCTATCAACTCACGGCGTCGGATTCGGTTCTGTCGACGTCCTCGACAGTTACTGTGAATATGAGCCAACCCAATCAGGCCCCCGTGATCAACGTCTCTGCCGACAATACGAGTCTCACGTTGCCGGCAAACACGGTGAACGTGACGGGGACCGTTACGGACGATGGTCTGCCCATTGGAGCGGCCGTTACAGAGCAGTGGAGCGAAGTGAGCGGTCCGGGAACGGTGTCGTTCTCCAATCCGACGAGCCCGAATACAAAGATCACCTTCCCCGCTTCTGGAAGCTATGTTCTGGCGCTTACCGCCACGGACACGCAGCTCAGTTCCTCAGTCAACTTAGCGGTGACGGTGAATCCTGCGGCACAGAATCAGGCGCCCGTAGTCACCACCATCGCCAATCCGGCCAGCATTACCTTGCCCAACAACGTAGTTGCCTTGAGCGGAAAGGTCACGGATGACGGCTTGCCGGTGGGCGCTTCGGTGACGATGCAATGGTCGCAGATCAGTGGCCCGGCGCAGGCAACATTCAGCAGTCCGAATACGGCCAGCACTCAAGTTGGTTTTCCTGCTGCTGGTCTCTACGTATTCCAACTGGCAGCGTCGGATACACAGCTGACCGGAAGTGCGCAGGTCAGCGTCACTGTGAATGCCTTGAGCTCAGGCGTAAACCAGCCGCCGACTGTGGCCGTTCTTGCCGACCACACGTCACTGACCTTGCCCCTGAATACTGCTGTGCTCACCGGCGTGGCGAACGACGACGGATTGCCCAACGGCACTCTCAATACGCAATGGGCGCAAGTGAGCGGTCCAGCTGCCGCGAACTTCGTGCAAAGCAGCCCGACCTCGCTGACGGTTGCGTTCCCGGCGGTTGGCGTGTATGGGATTCAGTTCACCGCCAGCGATGGACAGCTCTCCAGCAGCGCCACGATCGACATCACAGTTACGAACCCCGGCGGAAACCAGCCACCCACGGTGAATGCAGGCCCGAACCAGACGATCACGCTGCCGCAGACTACTGCGACGCTCAACGGTTATGCCGCAGACGATGGTCTGCCCTCTGGGACGCTCACCGTCCAGTGGTCACAGATCAGCGGGCCGGCAACGGCAGTGTTCTCGGCTCCCAACTCGGCTACAACGCAGGTGGCATTGCCGACTCCCGGAACCTACGTTTTGGAACTCAGCGCAAATGACACGCAACTCACCACCACGTCACAAGTGACGATCGTTTCTACATCGTTGCCGGGCGCGCCGCCAACGGTCACTCTCACGGCGCCCACGGATGATGTCGAGGTCACCGCGCCTACCGCAGTGAACGGGACCGTCAGCAACGGGAATTGGGTCCTGCAGTATGCGGCCACCAATGAAGCGAATCCCCAGGCCCAGCCGTGGACTACGTTCGCGTCCGGCTCCGGCGCGGCTTCCGGAACACTGGCTCAATTCGATCCAACACTGCTGTTGAATGGCGAATACACGATTCAACTCGTCACGACCGATAGCTTTGGCCAGAGCGCCGCCGCTTCGGTCACGGTCGAAGTCGGACGCAACATGAAGCTGGGGGCGTTCTCGATCGCATTCCAGGATCTCAGCGTCCCGCTTCCGGGCCTGCCGATTACCATTACCCGCACCTACGACTCGCGAGACCGCAGCCAGGGAGACTTCGGCGACGGATGGCGGTTGTCGATTGCCAACGTGCGCCTGCAGAAAAACGGCGGTGCACTTGGCCTCAGCTGGGATGAAGAAGTTTCCTGGGGTGGCCTTGCCGACAGCTACTGCTTGCAGGCGGCGCGGAATCACACGGTAACGGCCACCTTCCCCGACGGCCGGGTTTACCGCTTCGCGCCTTCGACCTCGCAGACCTGCCAGTCGTTTGGCCCTCTCACCGCCACCAACATGACGTTTGTGCAAGTACCGACGGGTTCGAACACGTCTGGCGCAGCTCTCGCCCCGGTCGATGGAGGTGCAGTGCTGGTCGATGGCGCTGTCCCGGGTCCGTTGAATCTTGTCGACTACAACGGCAATCTCTACGACCCGACGCAATTCCTGCTGACCACCGCCGACGGCTTCACGTACACGATCGATCAGACGCTCGGTGTAACGCAGGTTAAGGACCTCAACGGCAACACCCTGACGATCAACTCCAGCGGTGTCGTTTCCTCAACGGGAAAGAGCGTCGCCTTCACGCGCGACGGACAAGGCCGCATCACGCAGATCGCCGATCCCTCGGGCGCGTTTCTCAGCTACAGTTACAGCGCCAGCGGCGACCTGAGCGGCGTTACCGACCGCTCCCAGAACACGACCACGTTCAGCTACGACAACAACCACTACCTGCTCAACATCAAAGATCCGACGGGAACGCCCGCGATCCGCAGTACCTACGATGCCAGCGGACGCCTGCTCTCCTCGACCGACGCCAACGGCAAGACCATCAACTACACCCAGAATATCGCCGGCCAGATCGAGCAAGTCCGGGATCGTCTCGGCAACACCACCACCTACGCCTACGACGCCGACGGCAACATCCTCAGCATGACCGACGCACTCGGTAACACGTCGTCCTACACCTACGACGCGTTCGACAACAAACTTACCGAAACTAACCCGTTGCACCAGACGACCGCTTACAGCTATGACGGTTTCGGGAACAGGCTCACCGAAGCCGATCCTCTCGGAAACACGACCACCTACACCTACAATTCGCGGAACCAAGTGCTGACCGTCAGCGACCCGCAAGGGCACACCACCACCAACGTCTACGATACGAACGGCAACCTGACCTCGACCACCGACGCCAATGGCAAGACCACGTCGACCGTCTACGGCGCCAATGGCCTGCCCACCTCCGTGACCGACGCCAATGGCAAGACCACGCAGTTCCAGTACGACGGCTCGGGCAACCTCACGCAGCAGATCGACGCCCTCAACAACGTCACCATCTTCACCTACGACTCGAACAACAACAAGCTGAGCCAGGCCGTCACCCGCACCGTCAACGGCCAGCCGCAGTCGATCACCACCAACTACAAGTACGACGCCTCAAACCGCGTCACCGAGACCGACTACGCCGACGGCACCAAGACGCAGGTGCAGTACAACTCCATCGGCAAGCAGAGCGTGACCATTGACCAGCTCGGCCACCAGACCAGCTACACCTACGACACGATGGGACGCCTCACCACCACGACCTACTCCGACAACACCACCGACTCCGCGACCTTCGACGCCGAGAACGACCGCCTGACCTCGACCGATCGCGCTGGCTACACCACCAGCTACGCCTACGACGCCGACAAGCGCTCGACCAAGACCACCTACGCTGACCAAAGCTTCACCCAGACCAACTACGACACCGCCGGACGCGTCAGCTCCACCATCGACGCCAACGGCCACACTACCGCCTACGGCTACGACGACGCCGGCCGCCGCACCACGCTCACCGACACGCTCACCCACGTCACCACCTTTGCCTATGACAATTCCGGCAATCAGCTCTCGGTGAAAGACGCGCGCCAGAACACCACGCAGTATCAGTACGACACCCTGAATCGCCAGATCGCGATCATTTATCCCGACCAGACGACTTCCACCACCGCCTACGACGCGCTGGGACGAGTCGCGTCAAAGACCGACCAGGCCGGCAAAGTCACGGCCTACGGCTACGACCCGCTGGGACGCCTGACCTCGGTCACGCAAGACGCGGTGCAGGGCGGGCTGAATCTCGTGACCACCTACGACTACGACGAAGTCGGCAACCGCATCTCGCAGACCGACGCCAATAACCACACCACCACCTACGCCTACGACCAGCTCGGACGCCGCATCGGCCGCACCTTGCCCGCGGGACAATCCGAAAGCTACGTCTACGACTCGGCAGGCAATCTGAAATCAAAGACAGACTTCAACGGCAAAACGACGACGTATGCCTACGACAACTCGAACCGTCTGCTGTCGAAGACTCCGGACGCGAGCTTCAACGCGCCGACGGTGAGCTTCACCTACACGGCGAACGGCCTGCGACAAACGATGGCCGACATTTCGGGCACAACCACGTACGCCCACGACACTCGCAATCGCCTCACCTCGAAGCAGACCCCGTTTGGCACCTTAAACTACACCTACGACAACGCGGGAGATGTCCTCACGATCACCTCGTCAAACACCAACGGCGCGTCCCTGACCTACACCTACGACACGCTGAACCGGCTGGCGACGGTAACCGACAACCGGTTACTGGCGCAAGGAGCCACGTCGGGCCTCACGACGTACAATTACGACGCAGTGGGCAATCTGCAGAATTTCGTATACCCGAACGGAGTGACCAGCGCGTACAGCTATGACGCGTTGAATCGCCTGACGCAGATGGGATCGTCGAAGAATTCGACGGCAATCTCGAACTATGCCTACACGCTGGGCGCGGCAGGCAATCGCACGTCAGTGGCCGAGCTGAGCGGACGCACGGTGGCCTACGCCTACGATTCGCTCTACAGACTGACGACCGAAACGGTCAGCGCCGACCCGAACAACAAGAACGGCGCCGGAAGCTACACGTACGACAACGTGGGCAACCGCAAGACGCTAAGCTCGACACTGCCTCCCGCAGGCGCTAACAACTACAGCTACGACGCCGACGATCGCCTGGCTTCCGACCAATACGATGCCGACGGCAACACGGTCAACTCTCTCGGCGTGGCGAACAGCTACGACTTCGAGAATCATCTGATCACGCACGGCGGCGTGACGGCGGTCTACGACGCGGACGGCAACCGCGTGAGCGAAACTGTGGGCGGCGTGATAACGAACTATCTGGTCGACACGCAGAACCCGACCGGCTACGCGCAGGTAGTGGACGAAGTGCAGAGCGGCACAGTGACGCGCACGTACGCGTACGGTTTGGAGCGCATCAGCGAAAACCAGATCATCAGCAGCGCTTGGACGCCAAGCTTCTACGGCTACGACGGCCACGGTAGCGTGCGCCAATTAACGAATGCCGCGGGCACGGTCACCGACAGCTACGACTACGACGCCTTCGGCAACCTTACCAACTCAACCGGCACCACCCCGAACAATTACCTCTTTGCCGGCGAACAGTTCGACCCAGCGCTGGGGATGTACTTCCTGCGCGCCAGGTACTACAACGCAACGACCGGAAGGTTCTGGTCCATGGATACGGTCGAGGGTAACTCGCGCGACCCGCTGAGTCTGCACAAATACCTCTACGCCGCCAGTAATCCAGCCAACCTAAAGGATCCAACCGGACACGATTTCGACCTCGGAAGCATGACCGCCGCCATGGGCGACATGATGACGATTGCGAGTCAAGCGGTGACGCAAGCTATGACCGTACTTGGCAATTTCTATTACACGCTCGGTCCGGCGGTCCCGGCGTTAATAGAAAAGGGGTCGTTCTATCTGCTCGCGGGAACCGTCGCGCTTGTTTTGGCCAGTGACGCAGCCAGTGCCGGAGCCACTGGTCTCAGCCGTCTCGCCAACAACCTAAATGCCTACAGTGGTGAGGATTTCTCGACAATACCTTGTATACGTGGAAACCAGATAGGGCAGTGCGCCCAGCAAAACCTGGGGCCCAACTTCCCCGCTTTCGACAATTTTGAAAATGGTGAGGCGACGCAGCTGTTCTCGACAGGAAAAGTTAACACGCCCGAAGAGCTCGTTGCCGCTGTCAGGGGAAAGGTGAACCAGTGGCAGTCCGTTTATGATTCCAGGAATGTGTTCTCCGGAAGAGGTGCTGACGGTAGCATTATTACCTTTGGGAAGGAGGAAATCAGGGAGAACAACATGTTGGTCGTTACGCCACGCTTAAGGTTTGGCCTTGGACAAGTTGCAACGCAGTTAGAGCAACTGGAAGGCGAGCTTGACCAGATTGTGATAGTAGAGAGCGATTCATTTGTCCCGTGACACAAAATGAAGACATCACAGGCTTATGCGAATGTTTACTACGAGAAAAAAAGGAAGATGTTTCTCGTGTTTACAATGGGCTCAAGATCAAGCGGTCGAACGCTGCTCGATGGACCCATGGAGATTACCAGCGAACAATTTGATTCCCGAATCGGCGAGGTTCTGGCCGAGGCATTGAACTCGTATCAAGCCACGACCTCCCCTGAGAGAGTCTGGCTCCCTCCTGAGGGAGCTGGGAGCTTCATCAGAAAACACTTGTGCGTAAGCGTCCATCGTCTCGAATCAGGGGATCTCGACGTGATTCCTCTCCATCACGAGAGCGGCGGATATGTTGGCAATGAAGGAGAGCACGTCACCGTGTCCGCAGCGGACATTCCGACCACGATAGCCTCAATTTTGAAGAACGGATTTTCAGTAGCGACCTGACACGACGGCGGGTGGCCCAGCCTTTGATCTCGCTGGCATCACCAACACAGTGGGTGCCCCGTCCTTTGCGTAGCTTGCGAAGGGCGGGAACCACGAACGCCTGCCGCAGCGCAGCCTACGCACTCGGAGGCAGCAACTGGGCCTGACGGGCCACACGGCACACGCAGCATCGTACCCGCCCTTGCACAAAACGCAAGGACGGGGCACCCTCTATTTGGTGGCGTCAGGAAGTTCAAAAGCTGGGCCACCCGCCTTTGAACCCTCGAACCTGGTTCGCCTTCAAGAAGTTTTGGAGCGACCCGGCCAACGACTACAAAAAGGTTTACGGGGCGATCTACGACGGGTACGGGAACTTCGAGTTCGGCGCAACCGGCTCAGCCGCTTTCTTCGGCTTGCCAGCCCTGGAGGCCGCGGCAGACTACCTGCACGGAGGAACGAATGATCCAATTAATCGAACGGATATTGCGTCCGGCTATGACGCTATCGAGAAAGGCGGCAAGCTTAGCACCACGGCAGAAAAACTCGTCCCGTGAGAGCTATAGCCGCGCTCGCCTCCAACTTAGATTTGCTTCAGGCTTGGTTCTGGCATGCCTCGGCCTGGCATGCTGTGTAATTTTGGAGGGAGGCTGTCGAGCCTCAAAACCAGTGGAGCCGAGGGATCAGGATTTGATTTCGACCTTTCATACGCACCGCCGGGCATTCGAACAGCTGCAAGCAATGGCCGCCGAGGATGCGCGGCGCAACTGGTACCTGGGAGCTAGCGACCCAAGCAAACTCGACCAATCTCGGCGGGATGGATACAAGAAGGTAATATCCGAAATTCGTCCCGAGCTTCAAGTGGCAATGAACGGGACCACCGGCGTAATAAGGTTCATCTTTGCCGGCGAGGGCGTGGTGATCGGGCCGGGCTGGGTGAAAGGGATTGAGTACGTGCCGGGCGACTATAGCCGTGAGGGCGTCCTCTTGCCTGATTTGGACAAGGCAGCCAGTCTGCCAGCCAATGTTTACATACGAGAGATCGAGCCAAGATGGCTCATCTTTTATCAGCGGGACAAATGACCGAAGTGGTGGTGAGGGTTCTATCCCTCCGGAAGGTGGTTTTACGGGTACGGGTGTTGGCGCCGCCTGCGGCGTCGGGAGTATAGGGACACGTCACCCATAGATGGTTGCTGCAGAGGAACGTTGGGCTGGCTTGAGTGGAGAAGTTCGCGTTCTTTGACAACTGAATAGACGGCTATCCATCTCCGCTCCAAGTGAACACCTGTCTGGATTGTCCACTTCTGGAGAATGACTTCCTACCAACCATCTGTTCACAGGGGCACAACCAGGCGCTTACGAAAGTGCTGCAGCGCAGCCGTTGGAATAGCCAGGACGTCAGGGCGAGCGAAGCGGCGGGATGTCCGGTTGGCTAGGGCCTTGTCGGAGCAAGCTATTTTTTAGTGGAACCCGCAGGTTCGCCTTCCTTGAGCAGGTGGTCGTGGAGGAAGTCTTGTGCGCCAACATCGCTTGGACATTGCCTGCTGGTCCCCAGGCAAGCTGATCTGGCGTTCCCGAATCCTGGTACAGGGCTTGGATGTAGTTCAGCGCACCAACGGCAAAGGCATTCTTGTTGAAGAGCGTATTCTCACTTAAGTCCATAACCCAGGCGCGAAACGCGTATAGGATCGTGTGCAAAGTCACGTTGCCTTCCAGGGTTGGCGAAAACGACAAGCCACAGGGAATTCCGAGTTTGTCGCGCAGTTTTCGCCCGCCGCTGCGCAAGCTGCCGTAATGCACCGGACCCAGAGGCATGTCCACCTCTGCCCAATAGTCCTGAAAGAAATGCAGCGGAGACGGCGCCCAGAAATCAGCGAAGGCGAAATACTTCTTGTTCTTAGGATTGAATGTCGATCTGTGCGCCAGTTGTGGGATCGCGCCGTATTTGGAAGCAACTATCTGATAGATATCGCCATGGTCAATTACGTGTTGGTAATACTCGGCAGGAGGCCAGGGAAACATGAACACATCGTGTCCGTCGCCCGCCTGAATCTCAGCCTTTGCTGTAGCACTGATTTCTTCCAGCGAGATCTCGTCTACAGTTATTTTCGTGTCGTGCTGCTTGCCCCAGTCCTCGGCCACGCTCTCGAACCAGAGATCAAACTCAGGCACGAAATGGGCCCACTTCGCAATTTTGAGCGGTCTTTGCGAGGCAAGTACGCGGCGGGGAAAAACGAAAAATGGCCCCGCAGCCGCAGAGAAGGCTGCTACCTTGAGGAAATCCCGGCGAGAGGAAGTGTTCTCTTTGGCCCTGGACATTGTTCGTGACTTTCCATCCGAGAACAGCAGCGCGTGACGAGGGCACACTACCTCGCCACGCGCCCACTTTCACCTGATCAGTTCAATCAGGGCACTATAGCCAGGGCCACAATGTTGTTCAGCCCGAACACCGTTCCCGCTGAATTTGTCGCTGTCCCCTGCACGGTATAAGTCCCAGTTGCCGTGGGTGTCCAGACGATGGTGATGTTGTCGGTCTGCCCGGGTCCCATGGTCGCTCCAGTTTGTGACTTCGTTGCCACTACCGTCCCTGACGCATTCACAATGCTCTGGGTCAGTGTCACCCCGTTCACACTGGTGCTCGCGGTATTCTGGTACAAGACGGTCACGTTCGTCTGAGTGCCAACCCGGGTCGGATTCGGATTGATGCCATTGTTCTGCAGGTTAATGCTGACATTGCAGAAATTCCCAAAAGTCTGTAAACAAAAGCAGTAAAAAAAGCAGAAGCGTGCTTTCGAATGCTTTTCATCACTTGATTCCTTCCTCCGGCGATTGCCGGACAAGCCGGGCGACCGGAATTTAAGCCTGCGCCCGCAATCAAGCCTCGTGATCCAGGAGGTGTCAGGACGCCTGAACGTGATTCGTTTCAGGCCGAAGTATCCATGAGATGGTTTCGGCAACAAATTCGGCATGGGCCATCCCCGGACACGCCGCCCACAACATCAGGGGTTCGTTCCCATAACGGATGTTCCCGATGTGCTGGGTCTTGTCCTTGTCGATGGCCGGGTCGGGATAGGTGAAGCCAATTCCCTTGCGGACCTTTTCCAAGTCCGCGGGCTTGCCGGTCAGAAAAGTCCAGCAGCAGTCGACGCGTTTTGGGTCATGGGCCGACCGTTTGTGCTGCTGACACTGTTATCCCCTCATTGTTCGGCGTCCTGCTGCCAACAACCCCCGGCATTAACTCCCTGAGACGTGGATTCAGGTTCGTCCCACATCTCGCCCAAGCCTCTTTCGGTTTCCGAACAAATCTGTCAGGGCCTACAACTTGCTCACCAGCCAACTCTGGAGAGACTTAAAGACACTTCACGGTCGGTTGAGGATAGAATCACTGCACAAAAACGGTGGCGCACCGGAGTGCGCCACCGAGTCGAACGCGAACTACTGCTTCAGCGCCTTCGCTACTGCTGCAGTTCGAAGCGCAGCAGGGTTAGCTGGTTGGCGTCGTTTTCGATGCCCACCACCGTGTTGGAGTTCACGAAGTAGTAGGTGAACGCGTCGGCGGTGCAGGCGGTCGTAGCCGCTTCGTACACCTGGCAATCTGTGACATCGATGCCGGTTATGTTTCCAGTAAAGATGCCGGCAGTCGAAGTGGCAGCAAACGTAGCTGGAGACACTGGCGAATTCGAGAAAGTTGGACCCGGACTGGAGCTGAAGATCCAGTTGAGGTCCACGAATCCCGGGAAGGTTCCGACTCCGTCAGCCACGACTGGGCCGACCGCGTCGAACTCATTCAGGTTGGTAGAATCCACGCCAATAACGCCCATGGCATAGGTGCCGCTGAAAGTACTCGCGCTGAGCGAGCCCTTCTGCTGGTTCGCCACCCCGGCCAATTCGTCGTTGTTGTCCATGGATAGCACCCGGGCGTTGCCGTTGCCGTCCAAGTAAAGTTGAAGGTTGTAGGAAAAGGTGGCGTTGTCGGTGAGACCCGTCAGGGTTACGCGCCCGGTCGGATCCACGCTGTAGGTCCCGGCCGCGATGGCAACGCCGCCTTGTGGACTGATGTTGGTTAGGTCGTTGAAGCTGATGTTGCCGCTCGCGGTGCTGCCATCCGGGTTGCCGGTGAGCACGCCGGCTACCTGGAGCACTCCATTCGCGCTGTTGTCGAAGCCCGCAGTCTGGATTACATAGCTGGAACCCTCGAACGAACTGGTGCTGAAGTTTCCAGTACCGGTCTGAGGAAAGGCTTGGCCACCGGTCGTGCCGCCGAGATTGTCATTGCCCTCGACCAGCCGAAGGTGGGTGCGATTGACGAAATAAGCAATCAGCACGATCTGCGGGACGCCCGAGGCTGAACTGGGGTTCAGGGTAAAGGTTACCCGCCCGAATGCATCTGGTGTGGAGGTGACAGAGCTCGGCGCAAAGCTCTGAGCCTGCAATATGGTGCCGCCGTCGTTTTCGTCGAACACGCTACTGCCGTTGCTGCCCGAGATGCCGCCGGAACTGTCGACGTCAATAACGCCTCCGATTCCAAGCGCGAGAGCCGAGGTGCTGCCGTCCACGCCGGCCACGGAGAATGCGTAGCCGCCGAGAGGCGTCGTCGTGGGAGCTGATTGCGGTTCCAATTGGCCGCCGGCGGTCGCCCAGGAATCGAATTCGGTAATGCGGGCACTCGAAGTCGCACTCGACGCCAGCGATGTCAGTGTGACGTTTAGGATCTCGACGCCATTGCCAGCTGATGTACTGCCGGTTTGGCCGCAGGTGTTGTCGGCCCCGGGGCCGATACAGACCTCTCCGGTGTTGAGGGTGATCTGCAGATTGCCGTCAGAGGTGACGGTGGAACTGCCGGTGAGCGAATCCTGCGGCAGGACGTAATAATAGTCGACGAAGTCCTGCTCGCCACCAGTGATCGCGCCGCTGCTGTCCACGGCAAAGGTACCCGCGACGTAGTAGGGGCTATTGTTAGCATCCGTACCAGACAGCCAGAACGTGTAGTTGCCCTGCTTTAAAGTTATGGCGGTGGTGTTTGTGTTGGTCAGGCTAAAGTTGGTGGGCGTCAACGTGCCAGTCGATGCCATCACCGTATAAGGTCCGCCAGCAGTCACATTCGCTGTGAAGGTAGACGAGGTAGCCACGCCGTTCGAACCGGTCGTCTCCGTGTCCGTAACGGTTCCATTCGCAAAGGTCCCGCTCGCTCCCGATGCCGGGGCCGTGAACGTAACCACAACGCCGCTCACTGGGTTCGAATCGGCATCTACCACCGTCGCAACCAGCGGTGCCGCAAATGCGGCGCTGACCGCCGCGCTCTGTCCAGATCCGCTGGTCGCCGTGATCGTTGCCGCTGTCCCGGCTGTGTTCGTGAGACTGAAGCTAGCGGTTGTCGACACTCCCGAAACTGAGGCCGTCACCACGTAGGCACCGGCCGTCGTACCTGCTGTGAAAACCGCAGAGGTGGCCACGCCGCTGGCGTTGGTGGTTGCTGTATTCACTCCGCCTGCGAAAGAGCCAGTTGCTCCCGTCGTCGGAGCAGTGAACGTCACTGTCACGCCGCTCGTCGGCGATCCGCCCGTCGTTACCGTTGCCACCAGCAGCGCTGAAAACGCCGCGCCTACGGTCGCGCTTTGCGGTGTTCCGCTCGTCGCCGTGATGGATTCGACCGGAGGAGGAGGAGTTGTCGAACTCGAGCTACTGCAGCCCGTCAGAAAAACTACGGTCGAGAAGATCAAGGTCAAGAAACTTAGAGCGAAGAAACTCCGGTAAACTTTGCGGTTCATAGCTCGCTCCCTTTCTGCGTAGTCTCGTTGCTCTTGCCTTCCGGCCTGGAACGAGCGACGCGAGGCGAGTGCTCATGCACCAAGAATCCGCGTTCACTTCGAACCGTCACGGTGCGGCCGCCGATGATCAGTTGCCGGGCCAGAAAGTAATCTCTCCCATGCAGTGACAACGTTGCGCCAACAATCTGAATCGGCGTTCCGGTTTGCAGGGCCGCTATCGTCTCTTTGCTCAGGAAAGGTCCAACATGGGTATCGACCAAGCCTTGCGCGCCTGCCACGAGCAAGTGCATCCCAGCGGGACTGCCGGCGACATGCTGAGCGACGACTTCCTGGATGGCCCCAGTAAGAGTGATTTCGTGTGCCGCATCATAGGACGGAGCAAAGCCTTGGCCCGTATGGGATTCGAGCACAGCTTGGGCGCCAAGCGGAATTGACGAGATCGCAAACAGCAGGCCGATCAGCAGCAGCCTCGCCGATGTTGGAATGAGAATCAGACGACTGCGGAGCATAGTTTTCCTCCTTGATACTTCCGATTGAAGCTATTCATTTATTTTTTAGTCAGAATTGCGGCCAACCAGGCCGCGATCACAGGTGTCTTGTGCCCGCGACAGCCGGGCAGCTTTCGACGGTCAAGATTCCAAACCCGCGGGCGTCCCCAAAGTTGTGTTCGGGAACAGCTTTCCTCGTAGCTAAGGCGCAAAGCTCATGGTCAACGACGTTGGCTTCGGGCTGCATACGATGTTTATAGATCGCGTTAGATCCAACAGGTGTGTGCTTATCGCACTATTGTTGGATCTTCCACTGCACTCTCGATGACAAGATGAGAGCCGATGAGAGCGACACTCAATTTCGTGAACGCGCACTTGTTGATGTGGCCAGTTAAGGCACAGATAGGATTGGGCGCCCAACTGGATTCAATTTGATTGGCGCGGGCCAGCCGAAGCCGCTCCCCGTGTCGGTCAGCGGCGGCTGAGCCCCGAGGCCGCCTTCGACGATCTGCTCGTGCGAGTCGACGATGATTAGCGAAGTTACCGTAGGCTGAGAGCGGAGTGATCATTTATCGCTATCTTCTCGCTGGCGGCCGCATTGGCCGCCCAGGCCATCAACACGACCGACGCTGTCGGCCTCCCAGTTTCGACCTTGCATTTGTCGTCTCCCTTGTTGTCCGCACGAAATCCGGCGACTCTTCACTGGCAGCTCACGGTGAGCCGGCCCACGTAATTGCCGGGCCAGCCACTGCTCCCGCCGTATGTGTAGAAAAGATAGAACTGCTTGCCCAGGATGCGAGGATCGTCTCCCGTACCCACCGGAATCACGTACGTGTTGGGCTGACCATTGAACTGATAGATGAGCACGGGAGAAGTCCAGCGCAGGCCGTCGAGCGACTCCGCATAGGCGAAGAGCACTCCTTCGCCAATGATCATTACGTAGCGCTTCAGATCGGCGTCGTACGCGACTTGTAATTCACCGCCATACGGTGCGTTGGGATTTAAATCGGTGGAGTAGCCACCGATCCCCGGCTCGAGTCGCCAGTCACCGGCATAGTACTTCTGGAAGGACGCCGCGTGCGGTTTGTCACCGAAGGCAGCCGCCAGAACATCCGCGATTGACGCCCGCGCGACGGAAACCAGTGTGATCGTGTTCCCCCAATGCGCGGTTCCATTGGCCAGCCAGTCCCGGAAGTAGATGTAGAAGTATTTGCCGTCGGGCGAAGTTACCAGCGGCGGATCGCCGATATCGTAGCCGTCCAGATCTTTGCGGTACGCCTGATTGACGCGAATGATTTCGCCCAGATCGGTCCAACTCATGCCGTTGTCCATTGACGCGGCCAGCGCAAGCACGGAATAGAAACTCTGCGTACTGACCGTGTTGATTTCGGCGTGATAGACCATCAACAAGTTGCCAGCTCCTGGCATCCCGTCAGGAACTCTATACACTGGGCCGCCGCCCATGTAGTCGTAGCTTGAATAGTAAGGATTCAACCCTGGATCAGAATTTGGCAGGATCGTCACGTCAATCGGAGGGGCAGAGCCCAAAGGATTGTCGAGCGTACCGAGGGTTCGAGTCGCCGATCCATATTTGTTGTTGCCGTACCAGTGTCCCTGCCAGAGTTGGCGGGAGTGCAAGCCGCCATCGCTGGCAAAGAACTCATAGCCGCTGTCTGTCTTGATCACACCGATGGGCGTGTCAGGCCAAGCGAAGCCGTCGACTTGGTCGGTGAGGGGTGGCTCCGCTTTCTGCCCAGCCTCGTATCGCTGCTTGGCAGACGCGACCGTCTCGCTGGCAATCACCTTGGGCGCACACAACTGGGTCAGAGCGGGCGCACCATTTTGTGCGGCGGACGGTTTCGGCCAGAGCGTCAAAACATTGCACAACATGAGAAGCGGCACAGCGAAATGCACCTTTACTGACATGCGTTTCCCCTTTGAGCTGGATCAGTCACAGACGTAGGTGAGGCACTTAGCCTAGTTTGAAATGATTGGAAGAAGCGCAGTGGGCGCCACATCCCAGAAGTTGCCGACATAAACCATCTGGCCAGTGCCCCTGAGGTCTACGCTTTTGCCAGAACTATTGGTATTGAATGATGTATTGCCTGTGAGCATGACTCTGTTATTGGTGGTGCCGACTATCGAATCATTCAGGAAATTGAACACGGAGTTCTGGACAATCGTGCTTCCCATGGTGTTCGTTCCAATATTGATTCCGTGCACGTGGCTGCTGGATGACAAGCCCCCGAAAGAGCTATTTCGCACGACAAGAGAGTTCGTCGGCGCTGAGAAGGCCACAACGTGGTAATCCCTACCGTCATTTGCGCCGCCGATGCTGGCGATATCGACGTGATCTATCTTCACGGTGTTGTTGCCCGCGCCGAGCAGCCAGCTGCCTAAGCTGCCGTCCGTGCGAAAGTCATAGATGAAAAGGCCGCTGCCAACGCCAAGGTTGAAACAGGGCGTGTGGCCCGTCGGGGACGCGCCGCCGAACACAGCTATACCGCATTCTGACATCGACCCGGTGAAATTGTTCTGGATCGCATAAATGCCCCCTGAGCTGGAATCAATCAGCGTTCCCATCCCGTCCCACGCGACATCAAAGATCGACCCACCCAGGAGCGCACCGGAGTCGATGAGAATACCGTAGCGCCAAGAAAAGGTTTCCGAGTTGTTCACGACCAGCGTGACGGTTCCTCCGGCGGTAATGTGGAAGATGGCGTTGACGTGGTTAGCCTTGTTGATGGCCGCCTCGCAAGCGGCTGAGAAACTACAGATAGTCAATAGCGGCCCCGGAGTGAAGCGGTTGTTCGTGAGCGCCCAACTGTCCCCGGTGTTCGTCAGATTGAGAAGATGATGGTACGCCCACATGGTCGAGTTGGAGATCTTCACGTCTCCCGAGCCGCCTCCGGGCGTCGTCGTTATGCCATCGTAGGCGTTGATGATAACGATATTGTTGATGACACCATGGTTAAACCCCTTTCCCTTGCCGCCGTCGCTGAACAACGGTGGATAAGGTGTCGTGCCATTCGTCTGATTCGGCCAATAGAAGTTGATGCCAGAAATCTGCCAGCTAGTTTCCAGTTTGAAGGGTGGTACGGTCTCGCTGGTCAGCAGAATCGTAGTGCCGTAATTGCCGGAACTATCCCCCGCTGGAGCTCCCACGCCAACCATGGCGCAATGGTCGAGCGTGATCGTCGCAGCCCCAGTCAAAAGTATCTGTCCTGCCGGGAGAACCAGTTTTGTCCCCGCAGCGTTGCAGGCTGCAGCGGCCGTTGCAAGTGCCACATCGTCGGAGGTAACGCCGTCGGCTGCAAGGTTGGGGTAAACATTTTTGCTGGCATCGCGGGAACTTGACGCGCTGGCGGTGTTTGTTGAAATAAGCATTGAGAAAATGATCCCTGTGCTCATAAGGGCAAAGCGGCTCAGAACCCTGTTGCTCATACTTTCCCTTCATTTGTAAAAGTGGTCGGTGGCATGATCCCTGCCACTCGGGCGCTAAGAATGGATCTCGCCAGAATCTCGCCAGGGATATTTAGAGATATTTATAGATCGGGTTCGATCCAACAGGTGTGTCCTTATCGCACTATTTTCGGACTTCAAACAAGACACGGGAAACGGGCGTTGCCCGGCCTCCTTTGTCCAGTGCGGCCAAAGTAACAAGATAGTGGGTCTTGTCCGCCACCAGGGTAGAAGGTAGTGCAAACTCCACCACCCAGTCGTTGCGCCTCTTGGCTGGCTTCAACGAATTCTCGCTCAGTAGATCTTGTTCTTCCGGGAACGAACTCAGGGTGGTTCGGTACGAGCCATGTGCACCCTGCGTAACAGCGAGGTTAAGCATCACTAAGGAGTCTCCTGGGGCAAAGGTCACAACTCGCTCCTCCGGATTCTCTGTTCCCCGTAGAGTCGGGTTCCCGGATGCAAAGAAATAGGTCGCGACAATCTTTGCTGGCTGCGGAGGCTTTTGCTCCTGCGAAGCGATCGCCGTCTTCTGTGAAGCGATCTCGGCCGCCATGTGCTCGACAGTGCTCTGCTGATCGGCCAGTTTGCTTCGATAGTTCGCAGTCGCGGCCAGCCAGCCGAGGGCGACCAATACCACGGCTGCGAACGCGTATCCTGGCAGATTCTGCCGAGCTCTCACGAAAGAGCCGATGACGTTCAGCCACGCGGGCAGAGGTGAACTGGAACGTGATTCCACCACCACCGTGGCTCCGCCTTCCTGTTCAGTCCCCGAGCCCGCCGGAATAATCTTGAAGATCAGCTCACGCCTGTTCTTCAGGGCGATCGTATACTCGCCCGCTGCTATTCCATTCCATTCGGTATAGTCGATCCAATGAGTCGCCAGAGTCAGTTCGGTCCCATCTGCCTCGGCCCGAACTTCAAGCAGCTTTGTGCCTTCCGGAATGTCAAACTGTCTCTTCTCCTCTCGAACAGGATCCAAACGAGCGCACACCGCGCCATGGGCGACGATCTTCAGAGGCTGCAATAGAGCCTGTTGCCGTTTCGCCTCGCCCGACCCAATTCGGTCCTTCAGCGCGCGCATCTCGGCATCCGTGAGCGGTGTGCTCTTTCTTCCAGCACCACTCGGATCGAAGCCCCGTCCGCCGCTGTCGTTGAGCTGGAATTGCGGCACAGAAAGGCGCTGCTCAGGAGGATCCAAACCAAGTTTCTTGGCCAGTTCACCATAGCAAGGAGAATGCATAAACCAATGACATCGATTTGTCTCGACCCCATCCACGTGATTCGGAAAGCTGGGATGCCGCACTCCGCTCCCGGGATCACCAAATGTCAATTCGACCGTCCGCCCCAAACAGGCTTCCCTGCTGCTCCAAGGTGTAAAGGCTTCTAAACACTCCTCAACCAAGCTCACCCACGGCTTCTGGTCATCGTAGGTCTCGAATCTCAGCTCCCGGTATTCCGAAGTACGAATCTTGAGGAAGCGGTCAAAACGAGCAACCAGCCGGTTCATCAGCCGTCCCTTGACCTTTCGATATTCCTCCGAGGCGGGATAGTGTTCTGTGGTGAATTCATAAACTTGCTGCACTTCGGGAGTGCTGTAATTGCGCAGAAGTCGGTTCAGTCCTACATTTACGTAGAAAGATGAAGCACCCGTGGTGAGCTGCACCAAGTGCTTGATATAGCGAATGACCAGGTCCATTTCGGTCTGTTGATTATTCCGCTCCTGCTCTCGTTCGCATTCTTCGGATTCCAGATAAACGAGCCACTGCAAGGTATCCGGATCAGGGCGACTGATTCGGCGGATCCTCAGCTTCGTATTGCGACCGCGCCAGTAGGCCCTTCTCTTCTCACGGCTGCGCTGAAGCCCCAACTTTTCAATTGCTCTTGCCGCGATCTGGTAAGCGCTAGCGCGATCGGGAATGATGAAGAAGGCAAGCTGGAAAGCCCTCTCCCAAAGGTCCTCATGTCCGCTCACCACCATCCTCCTGCCGCGGCAGCGCTGCGTTTTGCAGGGATTGCCGGCGGCGGTGTTGACTCTCTAATTTGCCTGAAACATCGCACGAATAGTGTGACGTTATCAGACAAAATTGTGATTATTTCCATTCGCCCTGAATTTGGAACCCGGCCCAATAATACGGAGAACTCCATCGTTCTTCCTTCGCCACCTCGATCTGCGCAGTTCGCAGTGCTGCCGCTGGGCTCATCTTGTCCTGCTCCAAAGCCTTATAGAAACGTGCCATCAGCTCCGAAGTAACTTCATCGTCTACGCTCCATAAGCTGGCCATCACTCGGCTCGCTCCGGCGTACATGAAGCCTCGCGCCAGTCCAATCAACCCTTCCCCCCGGATTTCTCGTCCCAAACCTGTATCGCATGCACTCAGCACGACTAAATCCGCAGGCAAGTTCAAATTGTAGATTTGCTCGAGATCCAGAAATCCGTTCTGCGGCTGACCTCGTTTGTCGACCAACGACAATACCAGCCCAGACAACTCCGGATTCTTGCTGTCCAATAGTGCGTGCGTCGCAAAATGCACGACTCGATACTGCGCCATCAATGGACTCGTGGCCGTCGCCCGATTGGCCTCGAAACCCAAGGCCTCCATGCCCTGGCCCGTTGGAGTTACATTCAAGATGGCTGCCGCTTCCCGCTGAGTCCACAACAAACGACTGAGATACTTGCCACTTCTGATGAGTCCTACGTCGGTCGCAGAGCGGGTCAGGCGCTGGGCAGACACCGAAAGCTCATCCGCTCGTGATCGCGAAGCGATCACCTTCCGCTTTTCACGGGTCCCGCCCAGAGACGCCGCTACGCGTTCGTCTCGCCGG
>Ga0209517_10000497_pt1 | contig 66827 bp, 55 predicted proteins | sample PeaSoiMetSII2010_FD_187695 | JGI IMG/M metagenome (GOLD analysis project Ga0209517, IMG submission 187695) | Peat soil microbial communities from Weissenstadt, Germany - SII-2010 (SPAdes) (version 2) | ecosystem: Environmental > Terrestrial > Soil > Wetlands > Peat | place: Germany... | reverse complement strand
GTCACCGAACAGCCCGGCAAGGTCTCCGACGTGATGCAGGCGTTCTACACCTTTCTGGGCGGCAACGACATGATGGCCTACCTCACCATGATGTCCTCGCGCCTCGTCGAACTGCGCCGCGTCCTCAAACCCACCGGCTCGCTCTACCTCCACTGCGACCCGACTGCTTCGCATTACCTCAAGCTGCTGTGCGATGCGATAATGGGGAAAGATAACTACCGGAACGAAATCATTTGGAAACGTAGTAGTTCTCACAGCAGTGCGAAACGTTGGGGTCCTATCCACGACGTGATCCTTTTTTACGCAAAAAGCGGCGAGACGATGTGGAACCGGATATTTCAAGATTACGACGACGATTACGTCGAAAAATTCTACAGACTCTCAGACAAAAAAGGCCGTTACCAACTTGATAATCTAACTGGAGCCGGAAAACGAACCGGCGACTCTGGAGCGCCATGGCACGGCATTAATCCAACCGACAAGGGCCGCCACTGGGCAGTCCCGGGCTTGCTCCTAAAGGAATTTGTTACTGATGTCCAAGCAGCGGAAATGACGACGCAGCAGAAGCTAGATGTGTTGGACGAGAATGGCTTGATCCACTGCCCGCCTTCTGGCGGCGTGCCGCGAGCTAAACGTTACCTGCGCCCTGACAGCGGGGTTCCGATTCAGGACGTAATCACTGACATTGACGCGATTTCCGCTCATGCGAGTGAACGCCTTGGCTACCCGACGCAAAAGCCTGTGGCGTTGCTGGAGCGGATAATCCAAGCCAGTAGCAATCCTGGAGATCTTGTTCTCGACCCGTTCTGCGGCTGCGGCACGACGATTGACGCCGCCGAGAAACTTGGCCGCAAATGGATTGGCATAGACATCACGCAATTGGCCACCTCGCTCATCAAAAATCGCCTGCGCGACACCTACGGCGACAAAATCGAAATCATCACCATCGGCGAACCGACCACGCCGAATGAAGCCTCGATTCTTGCCGAGCAGGACAAATATCAATTCCAATGGTGGGCGCTTGGACTGGTCGGCGCTCGGCCGGTCGAGCAAAAGAAAGGCGCGGACCACGGCGTTGACGGCAAAATCCTTTTCCGCGACGACCCGAAAGCCGCCAAGCCGGAACAAATCATAATCCAAGTCAAAGGCGGCAAGACCGGAGTGAAAGACGTACGCGATTTGCGCGGCGTGCTGGATCGCGAGAAAGCCGCCATCGGCATTTTGATTTCCCTGCAACCACCCACCGGCCCGATGGAAACCGAAGCCGCCAGCGCCGGATTCTACGAGCACAAGACGAACCGGCAGAAATACCCGCGCCTCCAACTCCGCACGGTGAAGGAATTGATGGACGGCAAAGGCATCGAACGCCCCACCAGCGCCGCCGCCTCGGACGAAACATTCAAAAAAGCCCCGACCTCAAAACGCAAATCAGCGGAAGAGCAAGCCTTGCCGGGGATGTGAATTGGGCCAGCAGATTGCGAAGAAGCTGGTGTGAAATGACCAAGGCATCGATTGCCTTAATACGACATGGCTGTTAAAATCCATGCTACCATGCAAGACGAATGCACTTCTGACTGCTGCAAGTCCGTGACCCCGGCCAAAGAGTCAGCCTCCGACATCCATGCTGGACGGCGGATTGAATATATCAGCCTCGCATGGACTTCGTTTGAAGCATTGGCGGCGGTGGCGGCGGGTGTGCTCGCGGGCAGTATCGCCCTCATCGGATTCGGAGCGGATTCCGTGATAGAGATTGGCTCAAGCGCGATTTTGCTTTGGCGTCTGAATCACGAGTTTGGTGAAGAGCGCGAGCGCATCGCGCTCCGGCTGGTCGGCGTCAGTTTTCTTTTACTCGCGGTCTATGTGGGTTGGGAAGCCGTTGAATCATTGGTAAAACATCAGCCGCCGGGCGTCAGTTATTTCGGCATCGTCTTTTCAATTCTCTGTTTGATTGTCATGCCGTTGCTCGCCCGCGCAAAACGACGTATTGCAGCACGGCTCGACAGTCGCGCGATGGAAGCCGATTCAAAACAGAGTTCAATTTGCGGTTATCTGGCGGCAATTCTGCTTTGCGGCCTGGCGCTCAACGCGCTGTTTGGCTGGTGGTGGGCCGACCCCGTGGCCGCGCTTGTCATGCTGCCAATTATCATCAAAGAGGGTGTTGAAGGGTTACGTGGTGAAACTTGCGGCTGTCATTGAAAACGCAATCTACCGGCTATTTACTACCTGTGGCGTTCGCGCGTTTACAATAATTCCAACACCCGCCGCAATTCCGCGTCAGTGTTGTAATAATGCGGCGAGAGCCGGAGGTAATTATTCCCCGCGCGGTCCGTCCGCAACGACGCGACCATACCTGCCTCCGCCAGTTTTTTGTGCAGCGCGGTGAGATCTTTGCCTTGCTGGTGAAACGAAACTATGCCGGTGGCATTTTCCGGTTTTGCGTCCGCGTTCAAAACCGTGAAACCCCTGGACTGCAGGGCGGGCACGAGCCAGGCGCGCTTGCGCAGCAACTCGGCGGCAATATTTTCAACGCCGATTTCCCGGGCCAGTTCCATGGCGGCAATCAAGCCGGCCAGACCCACCAGATTGTGCGTGCCGGCTTCGTACTTGGTCGCGCCACTGCGGAAAACGATTTTTTCCTGCGCGACGAAATTCGGGTTTTGGACGTTGTGCCAGCCGTAAATCGGCGGCGTCAGCCGGTCCTGAACCTCATGCCGGACGTAAAGCACGCCCGCACCACATGGGCCCAGCAGCCACTTGTGCGCGTCGGCCGCCAAGAAATCCACATATTCCACCACCGTCGGAAACGCGCCGAGCGTCTGAATGGCATCGAGGCAAAAAAGAATTCCGCGTTCACGCAAATATTTCCCGATGGCCTCAATTTCAATCCGGAAACCGCTTATAAAATGACAGGATGCCAGGGCGACGAGCCGCGTGTTTTCGTCCACCTGCCCAGCCACGTCCCGCGGCCGGATCACGCCGAGACCGCGCGCGTTCAGCAGACGCACCTCGACACCGCGGTCGGCCAGCGCAATCCACGGATAAACGTTCGACGGGTAATCGTCGTGGTAAATGAGAATGTTGTCGCCCCGGCGGAAATTCAGTCCGGCGGCGACGAAGCTCAATGCGAGCGACGTCGGACCGACAAACGCAATTTCGTCCGGCCGGCCGTGGAGCAACTGCGCCGCGAGTTTGCGTCCTTCGTTCACTCGCTGCGGGAAAACCAGCGTTTCCTGATCATTGGTCGTGCCGCGCAGTGCACAATCGGCAATGGCCTGCGCCACGCGCCGGGGGAGCGGGCAGACCCCGGCGTGCGCCAGAAAAATTCTGTCGCACACGACCGGAAATTCATTCCGGCGCAGTTCCTCGTTGGCGAGTAATTCAGTCAATGTCATGGAGCGAAATTAGTGCGTGGAAGTCTGGCGCGCAAAGCGGAACTAGAAGTGGCTCAGTTGATTGAGCTGATTGAAATAATTCGTCCAAAACCGGATCACAATGTAACCGACAAAAAGCACCACCATGAAATAAATGAAGCGGGGCACCCATTTCGAAACGAGATGGAGTTTGCGCAGGCCTTCCTCGCTATAAAGCCGGTTCAAATGACGAAGAGATTCATCCAATTTGCCGCTGACCTCGCCGCTGGCATAGAAATTGGCGAACATTTCCGGAAACAACCGGCAGGCGCGCACCGCCTCGGACGGCATCTGCCCGGCAGTCATTTTCGGTCTCCAATCAGCCACGGCGCGGCGCAAGGCAGGTGAACCGCTTGCCGCCGCCGCCAACTCCCAGGCTTCAAAGATGTTGACGCCGGCACTGATGAGCGCTTCGAGCGCCGCGGCAAGGCGGGACAAGGCAAGATAATGCCGCGCTGTTCCCAATACGGGAATAAACCTGAGAACCGATTCCACTTTTGTTCGCCAGGCCTCATTGTGCCGGTCTTGAGCGGCATAAATCAGGAAGGCGGTGGCGGCATAGAGCGGAATCAATCCACCGAACAAAACCAGTAGCCAGGGACCGGACCAGAGGAATTCGAGGAGGGTGGACACGAAAACAGCGAGATGAAAGACCGATACCGGATATATCAAATCGGCGATGGTCTGGCGGATGAGCCGGGCGCGTTCGTTGTAATAATCGGCCAGCAGATGGGAACAGGCATCAATCCGTCCGCTGCGTTCGCCGGCTTCAATCAACGCCAGATCGAAGGCGGGGAGCCAGCCGAGCCGGTGCAAGGCGTCAGCCACCGTCGCGCCTCGGGCCAGTTCATCCAGAAGTCGTTGTAACGGCTCGCGATAAGAGCGGGAGGGAGGACCGCGCTTGATTTGTTCCAATGCCGCAATGATGCCGATACCGGCGGATGTTAGCTGGGCGAGTTGGTGAAACAATTCGGCGCGCTGATCCAATTGCCGGGGCGTGACGATAAACGGCATACGCCCGCCAGGACTCAGGCCGCCACGCGGTCGAGACTGGCCTTGAAGTCGCGCTTGCTGCGGGCGCCGACAATCTGGTCGGCCACCTGGCCGTTCTGGAAAACCAGCAGGGTGGGGATGGCCCGGACGCCGTATTCGGCGGCCAGCGATTGCTGCTCATCCACGTTGACCTTGCCGATTTTCACCTTGCCATCGTATTCGTCGGCGAGTTCATCCAGCAACGGCGCGATCATCTTGCACGGACCGCACCATTCGGCCCAGAAATCCACGAGCACGGGCGCGGGTGATTGCAAAACCTGCTGGGCAAAGTTTTCCTGCGTGAGCTTAAGAATGAGAGGAGAGGCCATACGTCAAAAAAACATTTAAGGTTCGAACAACTTCTGAAAATCTCAAGTGGTCGGGATGAGCAGCATCCAGACCACCGTGACCAGGGCGAACAGCCCGGCGGCGGCCGCGATGACTACGAGCATTTGATCCAAACCGCTCATGGCCGGGGTCGCCGCCGCCATGGGGCGTTGCATCGCCGGGGCGGGACGCGCCTGAGTGACCGGTGCGGCAGCCGCTGCGCGCGGAGCCGCCGCCTGCGGCGCCGGAATGGGAGCCGGGATGGCGCTGGGCGCGCCGGTCGGACCACCGGGCGGTAGCGTCGGCAGTTTGATGGTCGGCGCGGCCGACGGCTTGGGCGGCAAATTAATGCGGACAGTTTCTTTCTTGGGCTGGACTTTGCCGGTTTCTTTTTTCGGCGGCAGCACAGCGCCCGGAGGAATGTTCGGAGGTGTCTCAGCCATAATCTATGTTGGCTAAAGATAAACGTCATCCCGCGAGTGTCAAACCCTTATTCAAAAAACCGGACGGGCGAACCCGCCGGCCCGCTCACGGGAGCGACGGGCGGATACTACTGGCGCTCGCTGCGTTCACCACGGTCGTTTCCCCAGCGTGACGGACGCTCCTCACGCGGGCGGGCGACGTTGATGGTGAGCTGGCGGCCCTGGAATTCCTTGTTGTGGAGCTGATCGATGGCGCGCTGCGCGGCTTCGGCGTCGGCGAATTCCGCAAACGCAAAGCCACGGGATTTGCCCGTGGTTTTGTCGAGCATAAGATTGACCGAGGTCACCGCGCCTGCCTGGGCAAAATAGTCCTGCAAGTCGTTTTCCCCGGTTTGGAATGAGAGGTTGCCGACGAACAATCTGGTGGGGTTCATAAATATACTGCGCCCGCTCAAGGAAACACGTGGGAGGACTGCACCGGCAGGTTCACTGAATGTCGCTTTCTAATGTGTTACACGAACAATCTGTCTGGTTGACACCAACACCGTTCATTCTTTGAACGAGCGCCGTTGTTTTAGCATAAATGCCAATAAAGTCAACAAAAAGTGTCGGGTCCTAAGCCTTTTCGTCAATCAGTTCCCGCCGGGCGCCGCCAAGCAGTTGCTCGATGAAACTGGTGGAATAAACCCCGCGCCGGAAATTCGGATCCTGCATGATGGCCTGCTGGAAGGAAACATTGGATTTGATGCCCGTAATCATATATTCCGACAGCGCGCGGTTCATGCGGTCCATGGCCTCGCGCCGGTCATTGCCGGTGGTAATGAGCTTGCCGATCATGGAATCATACGTCGGCGGAATGGTGTATCCGGCGTAAGCGTGGGTGTCCACGCGCACGCCGCGGCCGCCCGGCTGAAAATACATCTCAATACGGCCGGGGCTGGGGCGAAAATCATCGAACGGATCTTCGGCGTTGATGCGGCATTCAATGGCGTGACCTTTGATTTGAATGTCCCCTTGCGAATGGCGCAACGTTTCTCCCATCGCCAGCAGGATCTGATAACGCACCAGATCAATGCCGGTGACTTCTTCGGTGACAGGGTGCTCAACCTGAATCCGTTTATTGAACTCCAGAAAGTAATAATTGCCCAGATTATCGACGATGAATTCCACCGTGCCGGCGCTGGTGTAGTGGGCGGCTTCGGCAATCTTGACGGCCGCCTTGCCGATTTTGTCCCGCAATTTGCGAAAGCGATGTTCCAACAACGGTGAGGGCGCTTCTTCAACCACCTTCTGGTTCCGGCGCTGAATGGAACAATCCCGTTCACCCAAATGAATGATGTGTCCCTTGTGATCGCCGAGGATTTGAATTTCTATGTGATGCGGATTTTCGATAAACTTCTCGATATAGGCGCCCGAGTTGCCAAACGCCTTTTCGGCTTCCGAACGCGCCGTATGATAGCCCTTCACCAGGGAAATATCATTGTGCGCCACGCGCATGCCTCTCCCGCCGCCGCCCGCCACCGCTTTGATCATTACCGGATAACCAATGCGCTTGGCGATGGCCAAGGCGTCCTGTTCCTTTTCCACCGCGCCATCCGATCCCGGCGGGATGGGCACGCCGACCTTCTTGGCGAGCAATCGGCTGACCGCCTTGTCCGCCAAGGATTGCATGGCGCGGGGGCTGGGGCCGATGAAACGGATGTTGCAACTGTCACAGACCTCGGCGAAGTGCGCGTTCTCGGCGAGAAAACCATAACCCGGATGAATCGCATCCACATCCGTGATTTCGGCCGCGCTGATGATCCGGTCAATGCGCAGGTAACTTTCCGCCGCCGGCGGGCCGCCGATACAGATGGCTTCATCGGCCATTTGCACGTGCATCGAGTTGGCATCCACCTCGGAATAAACAGCCACGGTCCGGATATTCAACTCCTTGCAGGCCCGAATAATCCGGACAGCGATTTCACCGCGATTGGCGACCAGAATCTTCTCAAACATGGATTTTCAGTGAATGTGGAAATGCTTCAGCGGGCGTTCTTCAAGCCGGACGCACCTTGAACAAGGGCTGGCCGAATTCCACCGGCTTGGCGTTTTCGACCAAAACCTGCGTAATAACACCCTTGGCCTCTGCTTTGATTTCATTCATCACTTTCATCGCTTCAATGATGCAAACCACGGTGTCGGGATTAACTTCCGAGCCCACTTCAATATAACTGGTGGCTTCAGGCGAGGGCGCCCGATAAAAAGTGCCAATCATCGGGGACTTAATCTCAACCTCGCCGCTTGCCACCGCCGGGATATTTCCAGGCGTAACAGCGGCTGGAGCGGAAATAACCGGCTGAATCGGAGGGAGCGTCGCCGGATCCTCATAGGGAGCGGCCGAAGGTGTGGAACCATTAAATCCACGCTTCAACCTGATCTTGGAATCCTGCCTTTCCAGCTCGAACTCCGTGATGGAGTTTTTCTTCATCAGGTCAATTATGGCCTTAATATCTTTAAGATCCACGATTCGATTTCGTTAAAGTTGTCTAAAATCCTGTTTCTATCTATAAGCAAAAAAGCAGCAGCCGTGTTACGACTCTGCCTTGTGTCAGTTACCAATTTGAAACATTCTATAACTCGGCTGTTCCAACGTCAAGAGGCAAAGTAGAAAATGATTTCAGCCATAAATCAACCGATTAGCCGCTACTTTTTATAAACGTTAACGTCAACGGATGCTTCGAGTGCCAATAAATATGATTTTTGGCCAAATCCGCTGATTTGCCCACGACAAACTGGGGCTATGAGCGATTTATGCCTGAATTTTTCGCGTGCGTGAATGTTTGAAAGGTGGATCTCGATGGTAGGGATTCCTACCGCCACAATGGCATCCCGTATTGCAATACTCGTGTGCGTATAGGCGGCGGCGTTGAGGACAATTACGTCAAATTTTCCCCTGGCATGCTGAATCCAATTTACCAATTCACCTTCCAGGTTGGACTGGCGGAAGTCCACCGTTACTTTAAGATCGGCGGCGCGCTTGCGGACTTTGGCTTCAATATCAGCCAGCGTCTCGCGTCCATATACCTCCGGCTCGCGTTGTCCCAGCAAATTCAAGTTCGGCCCGTTCAAAAACAGAACTTTCATGGTTTGAATGGAGATTAACCGGGGCTGTTTGGCGTGTCGAATTGATTTGGGGTGAATTTGAAGGCGGCTGCAGGAGAACAAAACGCATCGCATCGGCCTTTGGTGCCCGCGACAGGACTTGAACCTGTACGATGTTACTCACTAGAACCTGAATCTAGCGCGTCTGCCAATTCCGCCACGCGGGCATGTCTCCAATCGCTTTCTAATACGCGTTCAAACCGGAACGGGCAAGTTAAATTGCCACAACTAATTGTCGCAAGCCAGCTTGCCTTTTTGCTGATCGGCGACGATCAATTTTAAAGGATTCCCAGGCCCAGGCCCAAATCAAGGAATGGGTTGGAAAAGTTCGAAAGTTGACCGCCTCGCGTACAATCTATAGTACACAGATAATCGCGCCATCGACTGTCAGCGAACTGCCACCCCGCTGAGGCAGCCGGACAGTTCGAGAGAATTTGATCGCGGCGGTCGCGGAGCCGGGGTCTTCAGGCCACATCACCATTTATAATTTCACCCAGCGGCCTTTTTGATTGGATTCTTCGACTGCCGCCAGCACGCGTTGATTTTTCAAACCGTCTTCGAACGTCGGTTGCACCGGCTTGCCCTCCGCGCAGGCGTTCACAAAATCAGCGACCGTGTGCACGAAGGTGTGTTCATAACCGATAATATGGCCCGGCGGCCACCAGTTGCCCGCATACGGCTGCACACCGCGCTCGGTCACGAGGATGTCCCGAAAACCCTGCCGGTCCTTCGGATCGTCGCCGTTGAAAAATTTCAAACGGTTCATGTCCTCGAAATCAAAATACAGCGAGCCCTTGCTGCCGTTGATTTCGATCTCAAAATGATTCTTGCGTCCGGCGGCAAAGCGCGTGGCCTCCAGGTTCGCCAGCACGCCATTTTCCATCCGGCCGATGAACAGCGCGGCATCGTCGACGGTCACCTTGCCCATCTTCCGCGCGCCTTTGGCCAGCGCATCGGCGAGCGGCCGTTCCGTCACAAAGGTATTGAGTAAACCGCAAACCTCCTTGAACTCGCCGACCAGGTAACGCCCCAAATCAATGATGTGCGCGTTGATGTCGCCGTTGGCGCCGCTGCCACTGGTTTCCTTTTGCAAGCGCCAGTTGATGGGAAACTCCGGGTCCACCAGCCAATCCTGAGCATAGCGCGCGTGAAAATGGAAAATTCGCCCCAGTGCGCCTTCCCCGATCATCTTCCTGGCCAGCGCCATCGCCGGGATGCGCCGGTAATTGTGGCAGACCATGTGGACGACTTTGGCCTTTTGCGCGGCGGTCAGCATGGCCTCGGCCTGTTTCACATTCATCGCCAGCGGCTTTTCGCACAAAATGTGTTTTCCGTTCCGCGCGGCAGCAATGGCAATTTCCGCATGCAGATCATTCGGCGCGCCAATGTCCACAATGTCAATCAACGGCGACTCGACCACCTCTTGCCAGTCGGTCGCGGCGTTTTGCCAGCCGAGCTGCGCCCGGGCCGCCTGCACGCTGGCGGCGTGGCGTCCGCAGAGGGTGTGCAGTTCCACATTGGCCTTGAGATTGAAGAAACGGGGCGCCTGCCTCCAGGCATTCGAGTGTGCCTTGCCCATGAAGCGGTAGCCGATCAGCCCGACGCGAAAAGTTCTCGCCATAAAAGTTGGGGTTGAACTGGATACGCGCGTCTTTATAGTGAGCCGCGACAGGCAAGTCAATCAAATGGCTTTTACCACAGCAGAAATCGCAAAACATATTGATGGTGAAGTGGTTGGAGATGCCTCGGCAACGCTGAAAGGCTTTGCCCCGGCTGATTCCGCCAAGGCGGGCGACCTCACTTTTGCCGAAAATGACGACTTTTTCGTGCGCGCGGAGAAAAGCGCTGCCACCGCCATCATTGCGGATAAGCGCTTTGCCTCGTCTAAAAAAATCGTGATTCGTGTGGCCAACGCGCGCATCGCCTTCGCCAAAGTGATGGCGCTTTTTTTCCCGGAACGAACGTTCGCGCCGGGCGTTCATCCTGCGGCTGTCGTCGCGCCGGGCGCGCAAATTGATTCCACGGCGCACATCGGTCCGCACTGTGTTATCGGCGAGCGCGTGCGCATCGGCGCGCGGACCGTTTTGCAGGGCGGCAATTTCATCGGCGACGACTCCAAACTCGGCGACGACGTGAATTTATTCCCGAACGTCGTGGTTTATCCGCATGCGGAAATCGGCCGGCGCGTTCGCATTCACGCCAACACGGTGATCGGTTCGGATGGTTTTGGTTACGTGCAGGACGGCGCCATTCATCGCAAAGTGCCGCAGATTGGCAACGTCGTCATCGGCGACGACGTGGAAATCGGCGCGGGCGTGACGATAGACCGCGGCGCACTCGGCGCCACCATCATTGGCCGGGGCACGAAGATTGATAACCTCGTGCAAATCGCGCACAACGTGGAAATCGGCGAGGGCTGCCTGCTGGTCTCGCAAGCCGGCATTGCGGGCAGCACGAAGCTGGGAAATTATGTTGTGCTCGCGGGGCAGGTGGGAATTGCCGGACACTTGAAAATCGGAAATCAAGCCATCGTCGCCGCGCGGGCCGGGGTGATGAATGACATACCCGATGGCGAAAAATGGCTCGGCACGCCAGCCCAACCGGACAGGGACATGAAACGACAATACATCGCCATCCGGCATCTTCCGGATCTGCTCAGGCGTGTTGCCAAATTGGAAAGGCAACCTGGTGCGAAAAGGAAACGCCGCGGCGCGCAAAAGTGAAGTTTACTTTTGCGCTTTGGCAGCGGCATTCTGGATTTTCTTCAAATATTTGGCCGGGTCCTTGTCAAAATCCTTCTTGCAGTTCGGACAGCAAAGTTTGACCTCCTGGCCCTTATACACGAACACGTAAGGTTTGCCCATTTCACCGAGCTTGTCGCCGGACACCGGGCAAGTCGTCAGCAAATCCGGCTTGGCTTTGGCTTCGGCGGAACCCGTAGAGTTCGCGTCGTCCGCGCGAATGGATAGTGGAAGAACGGCGAATGCCGCCGCCAAAATGATTCCCGCCATCATATTTGGATTTTTCATGTGGCGCATAATAACGCATTAAACCCGCCGCACGTCAAATTGTTCGGTGGTGGCACCCGCGTCTCGCGGCTTGTTTCGGGTGTCACACCCGAAATTATGAACGGACACGGTTTGCCATTGCCCGTCCGGGTCTTTTCCTTCGTGCGTTTGCAGATGCAATTCGGCGGGATGCCAAATCGGACCCGTCGGAGGCGGGTATGAGCTACCGCATTCGTGTGAATCCTTGAAATTCGTGTCTGACTTCGGCATCAACCGGGGGAACAAAATCACATGAGGGATGCTTCCGCCTCGAATTGTGCCAACTCGGTCCCTGCCGTCTCCCATTCCCTGTTCGCCACGGCCAACCGGTTATGAGCTTCCATCAGTTCGCCGTTGACCTGCATTGCGCGCCCGCTCGCGCCGTAGGTTTCCGGCTTTTCCAGTTCAACCGTCAATTCCTTCTCGCGCGCCTCCAGTTCCGCGATTTCTTTTTCCAGCGCGGCGATGCGTTCCTGGATTTTCCGGCGCTCGCGCGAACGCGCCTGTCGTTGCTCGGCTTCAATCCGGCGCTGTTCCTTGCGATCAACCGTTGGCGTTGCGGCGGAGGGCGGAGTTACACGACGCCCTGAATGATTGGGGCTCGCAGCGCTCGCCCCTCCGGAACCGGAACTCGAAGTCAGCGCGGCGCGCGCGGATTGCACGGTCTTGTCGAGATAGTACTGGTAGCCGCCGGTGAAATGCCGGAGCCGGCCGTTCTCAACGCGCACGACGTGGTTCGCCAGCACACGGATGAAATGTACGTCGTGACTGATGAAAATCAGCGTACCTTCGTAGGGCTGCAGCGCCTCGATGAGCGCGTCCACGCTCGCGAGATCCAGGTGTGTCGTCGGCTCATCCATCAACAGCAGATTCGGTGGATCCAGCAGCAGTTTCACGAGCGCCAGCCGGCTTTTCTCGCCGCCGCTCAATATGCTCACCGGCTTGAACACGTCGTCGCCGCGAAACAAAAAGCTGCCGAGCACCGTGCGGACGAATTGTTCCGTGACCCGTTGCGGAGTTTCCATCGCCTCCTGCAAGACAGTGTGTTTCGGATTGAGCATCTGCGCGCGATGCTGGGCGAAGTAGCCGGACTTTGCGTTGTGCCCGAGCCGGCGTTCGCCCGCTTGCGGGTGCAACACACCGGCCAGCAGTTTTAGCAATGTGGATTTTCCCGCGCCATTCGGTCCGACCAGCACGATGCGCTGTCCGCGTTCAGCCTCAAAATTCAAGTTCTCGTAGATGAGTTGGCCGGGAGCGCTGGCTTCCAGGCGGCGATTTTCACCAACAGGCAATGAACTTGCCGGCAAGATGCCGGCGCTCCCGGTATCGTAACCAAACTTCACATGCTTGAGTGTGATGACACGATGTCCGCTGCGTTGCGGTTGCGGAAAACGGAACCCCACCGTCGGGCCCGGCCCGTCGGGCGTCTCGACCCTGTCCTCCTTGAGCCGCTCGATCTGCTTCAGCTTGCTCTGCGCCTGCGCCGCCTTGGTGTTTTTGGCACGGAACCGGTCCACGAACAGTTGCATCCGGTCAATCTCACGCTGTTGCGCCTTGGCCGTGGCAACCAGCGTCACTTCCGCGGCGGCGCGTTGCTCAAGGTATTTGTCATAATTGCCGGTGTAACGCAACACGCGCGACGAACGCAGTTCGGCGACGTGCGTGCAGAGGCGATTGAGAAATTCGCGGTCGTGTGAGATGAGCAGAATCGCGCCGGGATAATGGCGCAGGTAATCCTGAAACCACAGTAGAGTTTCGAGGTCGAGATGGTTCGTCGGCTCGTCGAGCATCAGCACGTCCGGTTCCTGTACGAGCAACCGCGCGAGATGCGTGCGCATTACCCAGCCACCGGACAATTCACGCGCCGGACGCGTAAAGTCCGACTGTTTGAAGCCGAGGTGTGCGAGAATCTGTTTCGCCCTGGCGACGAACTGGCCGTCGTGCTCATGGTCGTGTGGCACGGCAATGTCGAGGACAGCCTCGTTGCCGGCGGGCTCGCTCTCCTGCGGCAGGTAACCGAACCGCGTGCCGCGAATGAAAGTGACCTCGCCGGCATCCGGCGATTCCTGGCCGAGGATGATTTTGAGCAACGTGGATTTACCCGCGCCGTTCGGCCCGACCAGCCCGACGCGCTCACCGGACTGGAGCGTGAGCGAGACGTCGTCAAACAGGACGCGTCCGCCAAAGGCCTTGCTTAATCCGGCAACAGTGAGCATTTCTCCTTTTTAACGCAAAGGCGCAAGGACGCAGAGGCGCAAAGAAAATTTGCCCCGCGCTTTCCTTGGCGACTTCGCGCCTTGGCGTCTTTGCGTGAGGTTCACTTTGGTTTCAACTGCGGGAACAATATCACGTCGCGGATGCTTTCCTGGCCGAGCAACATCATGCACAGACGGTCAATGCCCATGCCCATGCCACCGGCCGGTGGCATGCCGTGTTCCAGCGCGACCAGGAAATCCTCGTCCAGCTTCTGCTGCTCGCCGCCGGCCTGGTGCTCCAGTCGTTCGCGCTGTTCAATCGGGTCGTTTTGCTCGGTGTAAGCCGGCGCGATTTCCTGGCCGTTAATGCAGCACTCGAAAACTTCAACGGTCGTCGGGTCGTCGGGCGACAGTTTTGCCAATGGAATCAATTCTCTTGGTGCGTGCGTCACAAAGGTTGGATTGATGAGCGTCGGTTCAATCAATTTCTCAAACACGGCCTGGGTGACCTCAAAATCCTCGTATTCCTTCCCGATTTCCGCGCCGAGTTTCACCGCCCGTTCGCGCCGTTCACCCGGCGAAACTTCAAACCAATCCGCGCCGGCCTTTTCGCGCACGAGGTCCTTGTACTTTACCCGCCGCCACGGCGGTGTGAGGTTGATGATCTTGAGGACTTTGCCTTCCGCGTCCTTGTGTTCGATGAAGAGCGTGTCCAAAACATTTTCCGCCACGTGGCAGACCAGGCCTTGTACCAGTTCCATCATGCTCTCGTAATCGCCGAACGCCTCATACGCCTCGAGCATGGTGAATTCGGGATTGTGCTTTCGCGAGAGGCCTTCGTTGCGGAAGTTGCGGCCGATCTCGAACACCTTGTCCACGCCGCCGACGAGCAGGCGCTTGAGATAAAGTTCCAGCGCGATGCGCAGGTAAAAATCGCAACCGAGCGCGTTGTGATGGGTCTTGAACGGTTGCGCCGCCGCGCCGCCGGGAATCGCCTGCATCATCGGCGTCTCGACCTCGACGAAGCCGCGCTGGTGGAGAAAATTCCGGATTTCGCGGATGATTTCGCTGCGCTTGAGCATTACGTCCTTCACCTCCGGGTTTGCCATCAAATCCAAGTAACGCTGGCGATAGCGGATTTCCGTGTCGGCGAGGCCGTGCCATTTTTCCGGCGGCGGCCGCAGCGCCTTGGCGAGAATTACAAACAATTCGAGTTTGATGGAAATTTCGCCGGTCTTGGTCGTGAACAATTTTCCGCGCGCGCCGATGAAATCGCCGAGGTCGAGGTGCGAGAAAATGCTCCATTGCTCGTCGCCAAGGACATTTTTCTGCGCATAGACCTGGATGCGCCCGCTCTGGTCGCGCACGTCAATGAACATGCTCTTGCCCATATCGCGGTGCGCGGTGATGCGGCCAGCCACGGCGACTTCGCGGCCTTCGGTGTAATTCTTCCGGGCGTCGGCGCACGATTCGGTCGGCGTGAACTTGTTCTTGAACGGGTCAATGCCTTTGGCGCGCAACGCCGCGAGCTTGGCCTTGCGCTGTTCGATTAATGAATTCGTATCGTCCATCAGAGTTGAAGGATTAAATCACAAACTTCTTTTCGGCGCACGCAAAAGGTGAGCGGGTTGGCAGCCCGGGTCAGGAACGGGAAATAGTTATTTTAATTCGTGAGGCAATCCGGCTAAGATTGAATAAAATGAACTGCATTTCGTTCGCCGCGCTGACCGCCGCTTTGGTTCTCTCCAGCCGCAATGTTTCGATTTCTGAAACCGTGTCAAATTCACCCCGTTCGGTTCCGGATTTTGGCCCGAACGTTTTGATCTTTGATCCGTCCATGACCAATATTCAAAGCCGGCTGGACGCCATTTCCAGCCAGCAGGAACGCAACCAGTTTGGCACCAATCGTTATGCATATCTCTTCAAGCCCGGTGATTACGATCTCGACGTGCGGGTCGGTTTCTACATGCAAGTCCTGGGACTTGGAAAATCACCCGACGACGTTGCCATCAACGGCGCGGTGCGCTCCAAGGCCCCCTGGCGGAACGGAAATGCCACCATTAATTTCTGGCGCGCGGTCGAAAATCTGTCGGTGACTCCGACGCTGGATCAGCATACCAACATCTGGGCGGTGTCGCAGGGCACCGCCTTGCGCCGTGTGCATGTGAGAGGGGATCTGACGCTATCCGATGGCGGATGGTCCAGCGGCGGTTTCATGGCAGATTGTAAAATTGACGATGTGATTAATTCCGGGACTCAGCAGCAATGGCTTTCCCGAAACGACGACTGGGGCCGTTGGGCCGGAGGATCATGGAACATGGTTTTCGTCGGCGTGGACAACCCGCCGGGCGGAACCTGGCCCAGGCCCCCTTACACGGTCATCGCCCAAACGCCGTTGATTCGGGAGAAACCGTACCTCTTTATTGATGCCGATGGTCGCTTCTTTGTCATGGTTCCCAAACTTGAGACCCATGGTACACAGGGAATCACCTGGTCAAACGGCGCAACTCCCGGCGCGCCCCTACCGATAGCCCAATTCTATCTGGCCCATCCAGAAACGGACAACGCCGCCAGCATCAATGCGGCGCTGAAACAGGGGAAAAACTTGTTGCTCACGCCGGGTATTTATCATTTGGAAAACAGCATTCAGGTTTCCCGGCCCGACACGGTGGTGCTGGGACTGGGATACCCGACCCTGGTGCCGGACCAGGGAACTCCGGCGCTGACGGTTTCCGATGTGGATGGCGTGAAAGTGGGAGGCATCCTTTTACAGGCGGGAACAAACAATTCCGCCACGCTGTTGCAGGTCGGAACCCCGGGCAGTGCAGCGTCCCACGCCGCGGACCCACTCTTTCTTTACGACATTTTCTGCCGGGTCGGCGGCGCGGCAGCCGGAAGCGCTACCGACATGGTCACTATCCATTGTAACAACGTCGTGGGCGATAATTTCTGGCTCTGGCGCGCGGACCACGGCCGGGGCGTGGGCTGGAACTCAAATACGAACTTCACCGGTTTGACCGTGTACGGGAACAACGTCACCTTGTACGGATTGTTTGTTGAACATTGCCAGGGTTATCAAACGGTGTGGAACGGTAATGGTGGCCGCGTCTATTTCTACCAATCCGAAATGCCCTACGATCCGCCAGACCAAGCGGCCTGGCGGCATGGAGACGTCGATGGTTTTGCTTCGTACAAAGTGGCCGATGGGGTAACGACCCATGAAGCCTGGGGGCTTGGCGTTTATAGTGTGTTTCGTGCCGGGCAGGTTGTGGCGGACAGCGCCATCGAAACCCCGACGGTTCCCGGCGTTAAGCTGCATCACATGGTGACCCTCCGGCTCGGCTGGCAGCGCGACAGCGGCATTCGGCATGTGCTGAATGACACGGGCGGCAGCGTGATCTCAAACCGACAAGCGACGCTAAACTAAAAAACTTAAGGAGAACGGCCCTGGACGGTGGTGCAAGAATGACATTCCGTCCAAGGCCGCCTCCGGCAACCAGTTTTTGGGATTAGTTGACCACTGGCTGCAAATTTATTCGTCGCGAGTGGCCTCGTCCGCTTCTTCCGCCAGCTCCGCCAGCTTGTCAAAGAACCCCGAGCTTTGGCCGTTGAACAGTCCCGAAGCCGTCAGGCCGGCCACTGCCGCCTTCGCGCCGGCGTTCGCGGTGAGGGTCGGCCGGATCACCGAGCAGAGCGGCAGGCTCGTGCTGATGAACTTGCACGGCGCCGGCATGATCTGGTTCGTGAAATCGGGCTGGGACGGGTCGGTTCCGTCGCCGGGAAAGAACGTGTTGCCGTCGGAACCGTTGGGAGCGACGGGGAGTTGCGGAAACAATCCGGGGACCGCCGGGGCGTTGCCGGCCTTATCCTCCCAGAGCAGGAAATGCATGATTTCCGTGCCGCCGATAGACGCAACAATTCGACTCACCTCAGGGCTGTTGACCTTCGGGGCAAACGAGGCGTACAGGCTCGAACCGCCCTGTTCAATCGTTGCGAAATGGAACCCGGCGGCGTTGGCGATGAATTGAATAGCGTCACTGCCCAGCGGCAGATTGCTGTTGGGAATGACAGGCACGTTGACCAGGTCCACGATCTGCGCGAAGGAATCGCCGAAATCGGGGTTGCCCGGAAAGCGGTAGCGATTGAACCAACTCGTATCCACCGTCAGATTCAGCAGATTGGTGAGCCGCTTCCCGCCTTTGGAGCCGGTCGCCTGGCTGCTCGGCAAATTGCGGAACGCTTCGAGGTTGACGGCCTTGTGGCCTTTGGAAACCAGGTATTGATTGATGAAGTTCTGATGGCTGAACTCGTCGCGGGCGTTCTGGTTTACATAGGTGGGCATGTCCCCATCGAGCTGTTGCAGGGCCTTCAGGAAAGGCAGGTTTCCCAGGGCGAGCTCCGTGTACTGCTGCCACAGATCGGTTTCCAGAATTTCGGCTGCGGCCAGAAATTTCAGAATAGCGACGTCGCCCGGGCTAAGGCGTGGAGTGCCACCGGCGGCGCGGGCGCCCATCCGGCTCATGAGCAGTCCGCCGGCCGGCAGCGCCGCTGCCCCGGCCAGACCCAGTCGCTTCATAAAGGTGCGACGGCCGAAGGTGCTGCCGCGGGTATCGAGTGGAGATGGTTTCGTTGAAGAAAATGGACGCGTCTTTCTGGTGCTGCTTTGATCATTTGACATACAATTCACCTTTCAGTTCTGGCGATGCCGGTTTTTCGTTTCACTGGCGCGGGCTTTATGTCCGCCCCACTCATCAGAGAAACTGCGGATGAAATTGTTCCCCTGAAAAATTTGATTGTTGCGGGAACAAAATTCGAAGAACGGCATCGGAAGACTCGCAAAAAATCGCGGCTTCAAATCCGGATTTTTAAATCGTCAATGCTTCGACGCACCTTCGGCCTGCTTGTTCGTCGGCTGGTAGAGGCCGGCTTTAATAAAAGGTTCAAGACAGGCGCCATAACCTTCCGCCTGCATTTTGTCCACGGAAATGAAGCGCAACGACGCCGAGTTGATACAATAACGCAAATGCGTCGGCCCCGGGCCGTCATCGAACACGTGCCCAAGATGGGAATCGGCCGCGCTGGAACGGACTTCGGTGCGATCCATGCCCCAGGAATGGTCAGAATGTTCGATTACATTCTGGCTCGAAAGGGGTTTGGTAAAGCTCGGCCAGCCGCACCCGGAATCAAATTTGTCCAGCGAGCTGAACAGCGGCTGGCCTGACACCACGTCCACGTAAATGCCCGGCGCGTGATTGTCCCAATAGGCGTTATGAAACGCCGGTTCGGTGGCGGCCTGTTGCGTGACGGCGAACTGTTCGGGCGTTAATTTATTCTTCAACTCGGCGGGTGACGGCTTCTTGAAAGATTGCATGGTGGTGGACGATGGATGGTTGGTGGAAGTTGCCGGGGGGCTGGCTGGCGTTGCGGTCGAAAGTTGCGAGAGCAAAGCATGAACGGGACACAGTACCAACCCGCACACCAGCCACCCGGCCGGAAAAACTTTAATCCGCACTCGCATTTTGCAAAGTAGCATATCGATTGGTCTCAGGCGAGCGGTGATAAACGAAGTTCGATTTGCCCCGCTAAGCTGGAGCGGTTATGATTGCTTATGGCTGCGTTCCGGAAAATCAGCGCGTTACTGGCGCAATGTGCCACGGTTCTTTTCCTGGCCGGCTGCTCAGGCAGGGGTCACCCCACACCCGGAATCGTCATCACCAACCTTCCCGCTTATGGTTCCAGCGATGATCTCGCCGGAGTGGTGTTGGGTGCGGACCCGACTGCTTCCCGGGTGGCTGTGTTCATTAATGTTCCGCCTTATGGCTGGTATTCCAAACCCATCTGCTCTCAAGCTCTTACGACGATCCAACCTGACGGGAGTTGGTCTGCGGACATCACCACCGGCGGAATGGATACCAACGCCACCCGGATTGCGGCCCTGCTGGTCAGCACCAACTACGATCAACCTTGTGTACTCGGGGAACCCTTTCTGCCCACCAACGTTCTTTCCGAAGCGATTGCCAGCGCCGTGGTCTCGCGCGAATATCCGGGCGTCCGCTGGATTGGTTTTTCCGGTTACGATTGGTGGGTGAAGGCCAGTTCGGGTACCAACCAACTCGGCCCGGGACCAAATTATTTTTCCGACAGCACCAACAACGTCTGGACGGACGCGCTGGGCTGGCTGCACCTGCGCATCACCAACCGGTCCAATCAATGGCAATGCGCTGAAATCGTCTCCGCGCGGACATTCGGTTACGGCAGCTATCGGTTTGAACTCGGTTCGCGCGTGGATGATCTGGACACCAATGTCGTGCTCGGCCTGTTTACCTGGAGTGACGACCCGGTCTACGCGGACCGGGAAATGGATGTCGAGTGTTCGCGCGGTTTCGCGGCGGATGCCAACAACGCGCAGTTCACGGTCCAGCCGTATAATCTCAGCGGCCATTACTCACGCTACCAGGTGCCGGCCGGACTGGCGGATACCACCCATCAGTTCACGTGGCAAAGCAATTCAGTCAGTTTTCAATGTCAGAGCGGCAGTTATTCGCCCAATCCAAATCCGACCAACGTCATTGGCGCCTGGACATTTGCCAACGCTTCCGCCGTCCCCCGGACCGGCGATGAAAACGTACGGATAAATTTATGGCTGCTTTTCGGCCATACGCCGATGGACGGCCGGGAAGTGGAATTGGTTATCAAAAGTTTCCAGTTTATGCCGCCGGGTTCGCCGCAGCCGGCATCGCTTACCGACCTCCGTGCGCCGCCGCATGGACCAGTCCAGTTCAGTATCACCGGTGAGCCGGACCGCCGATACCGGGTGCAGACGTCCGCGAATTTACTCAATTGGCTGGACCTCGCCACCGTCCTGGCGACCAACAATTTCGTGCCGTTCCAAGATGACAACCCGGCCGTCTTCGGCCAACGGTTCTATCGGGCGGTGACGCAACCTTGAAGAAATCAGAAATGCCGGGGTGGATTTGGGTCTGCGCGAAAGGGGAAAATTGGGTAGTGGGCTGCTTTGAAAATGGTCGTTGACCTCTCCGGCGGGTTACGCGTTAATCCCGCCAGAATGTATTTATTGATTTGTATCCTGGCCGGGGTTTTTCTGGCTTATGTGGTCGTTCTTCTTCAACAGCAAGGTCGGCCAGACCAGGTGGACGCAAAACTATTGCGGCAGTTTCGACGCGACGATGCCTGGTTGATTCTGATCGGGGCATTGGTTGGCTTTGTCTTTTACTTCTTTCTCTTCGTAAAGGAACATTCGGATTATTAAACCAAACGGGCAATTTCCTCCAGATGGTTGTTCCCTGAACTCCCAGGCACTTTTATAAAGCGAGGCGCAGCGTTTCAGCCAGTTCCTCCGGCGTGAGCGCAATGGGGTTCGCCTTCATACTGCTGGCTTGCATGGATTTCTTCACCAATTCGGCAACATGCTCTGATTTGATGCCGTAAGTGCCGAGGCGCGGAATTTTCAAATCACCCGCCAAATGGCGAACCCACTCCACGCCGTCATCCGCTGTGGCCGACACTTTACCGATCAGCAACTGTGCCACCTTATCGTAGCGTCGCAATGCCTCGCTGTCCGGCGCCCGTTGCCGTAGCGCCTGGATATTGGCATTCATGACCTGCGGCAACAACGCCGCACAAATTGCCCCGTGCGGCGCGTTGGAAAACATTCCGCCCATCGGGCCGGCGAATCCGTGTACCGCGCCCAGGCCGGCGTTGGCCAATGCCAGCCCGCCGAACAAGCTCGCGATGGCCATGTTTTCACGTGCGGACTTGTTTTGGCCATCCCCGAACGCGGCACGCAACGAGCGCGCCGCCCGGCGGATGCCCTCAACACATAATCCGTCCGTCATCGGATTCGCCCGCGAACCGACATACGGTTCGATGAGTTGCGTCAGCGCATCGAGGCCGGTGCTGGCCGTGAGGGCCGGCGGCAAATCACAGGTCAACTCGGGATCCACCACGGCTACGCGCGCCAGCATGAGCGGGCTGCGCAGGCTGACTTTCAATTTGTGTTCCGGCGATGCCAGCACGGCGTTGCGCGTGACTTCCGAACCGGTGCCGGCCGTCGTCGGAATGGCAATGAACGGCACGGACCGTTTTTTCAAAGTCTGGCCGCGCCCGACAATCTCCACGTAATCCAGCAACTCGCCGTCATTCGCCAGCATCGCGGCAATGGCCTTGGCCGCATCCAGCGCGCTGCCGCCGCCAAAGCCGATGACGAACTCGCATCGCTCCACCTTCGCCACCTTGGTCTCCTGCTCGATGGCAACGAGTTCTGGTTCTCCCCGAACGGTGAACGTGACCGGGCTGATGCCGTTCGACTGCAAATGGGCCAGCAATTTTTCCGCGCGTGACGAATCCCGTCCGGTCACCACCAGCGCGCGCGAACCGAATTCGTTGGCTATCGTACCGATTTCGCGCAACCTGCCTGGGCCGAAAATGATTCGTGTCGCGGTGGCAAATTCAAAGTGCATACAGTTGGCGCCGGTAGGGACGCCGCGCTGCGGCGTCCGGTCGGCGCGGCGCGCCGACCCTGCCTTTTACCATTCGGCATCATCGGGAAACACGTTGTCGAACTTCACGCTGCGGCGCGGCTCGGCCATCATCGGCGCGACAGCGTCACGCCAGACCGGATAATGTGCCGTTTCCTTGTGCGCGGCGGCGGCGGCGGCATCGCGATAGACCTCCACAAACACAAACCGCGTCGGGTCATCCTGCTGTTGGACGACGTCAAACCGCGCCACGCCCGGTTCTTTCAGACTGGCGCGTCCATTGGCCAGCGTCGCCTGCTTGAAGGCCTCCACGCAATCCGGTTTGACCTGAACCTGAATGTGTACCACGAGCATAAATCGCCTTTCGTTTGGGCCGGCCCGGGAGTGGATCAGCTTGCCGGCCCGGCCTTCCTGTGCTGTTCGCGACGCACCCGGATCAACGCCACTTCTTCCCGGATATTCAGCAGCGAAAGCTGCGTGGCATGAAACAAATGCACACAACCGCCAATCAACCCGCCCACGCCGACAAAGCCCAGCAGCAAACCGGCGCCAATAATGACCCGAATGAGCGTTTCATGACCCAGCTCTCCGAACAACGCCCCGAGCAGCGTTACCAGGCTCGCCCCGGCGAAGGCGCCCAGCGCCACATAAATCCAGCGCAACGAGCTCAGCAAAAGCTTGGCCTGTTGTTCGACCCGGTCGGCCTTTTCAACGAATTCAGGTTCCTGCGCCGTGGCCGGGTCGGCGGATTCCTTCAACAGTTCATGCATCCGGTCGCGGGTGCGCAACATGCGGTTGATGGTGCTCATCGCCAGCACGCTGGTCGCATTCGTCAAAATCGCCGGGGCCGCGATGAAGGTAAGAATCGCGAACGGATTGTTCGTCAACAAATTGCCGCCCATAATTTCCGGATTTTGAAATCCGCCTCCCTGTTTAATACCGCGATTGCTCCGGCCAGGTCAAATCTTCAGGTCCGGAACCGGCCTCCCGATTAGTTGCAGCGTCGAGCCTGTGGCTCGAATGAATCGGGCACAGCGCCGACACTACAACTCAAATCAGAACATTGCCCGTCCGGGCGGTGCGTTGGGTCAGACGAAATTTCCCCGAAGCCGCCGGCACCAGAACCGGCATGGCTTCGGTTTTGATTGGATGGTGGAGATTGAGCAACGCCCCGAGCCGCGAACGGACGTGACTTAATCGCTGTTCATCCGGTCCGGCGCCATCGGGCACGAAGCGCAAAGTGCCATCACCCTGCTCATCCTGTCGCAATTCGTAATGGACCATGCCGTGCAGCCCGGCAAAACACTGGTCCACCTGCCAGGTGGTGACGCGGCGCCCGTCGGTCGCCGTCAGCGCGTCGCGTGACCGGCCGTGAACCACAAAGTCGCTGATGTAGGGACGCTCAATCCTTTCCGCGAGATCGCCGATGCGATAGCGGAGCAACGGCATGTAATCGTTGGACAGGGTGGTGACCACCAGCTCGCCGACGCCGTGTGCGTCCGCGTCCACGATTTCCAGGAACGCCGTATCGTAGCTGGGTTTCATTGCGCCGTGCTCGTTTTCCATGAGCAGATGGCCGGTCTCCGTCGAGCCGTAAAGGTTGAAGACCGGCACCCCCAAGACGCGTTTCAGAATCCGGCGGTGCACCACACTTACAAATTCATAGCTGCACAACACGAACCGCACCGACGGAAAACGGATGTGGTGTTGTTCGCAGTAAAGCGCGAAGCGGGCGCCGTGTACCGGGTCCAGATCGAGAAATTGCGGCGACCATTCGGTAATTTCCGACGCCATGCGCGCCAGTTCTGCGTCATCCAGCAGAAACGGAATGCGCGCCAGGTTTACGTACAGCGTGTTGCCCAATATCCGTTGTTCGCGTGACATCCAGACCGTCGGGCACGTCAGGCCATTGCAGGCGGGCGGCACCAGCGTGGCGCGACGGGCGTTGGGATGTTCATCCAGCACCCGGGCGACAAAATGATTCAACCGCAGCGCGCGTTCCTCCTGCGCATTCCACCAGCCGCGGCCGAAAATCACCGGCAGCCGTTCCTCGGAAGTGCCGGAGGTGTGTTCCAGTTCCACCAGGTTTTTCTCCAGCAACGATTCGAGCAACTGCCCATCGGAAAGAAAATTTCGCGGAAAGCCATTCCGCATGTCGCGCTTTGCCAGCAGCGGCAGGCCCTTGAAACACTCAATACCGGGAGTTTGACACCCTGCCCGCGCCAACGAATGGCGATAGAGCGGCACGTTCCGCCAGCGTGGAAGAAGTTCCTCCAACTGCGGGATTTGCGCGGCTTCACGAATCAGTTCCGGCGTCGCCAGCATGGGCGAAATATACACGCTTTTTGCGGAATGCAAATTCAACGAATGGCGGCATGGGAATTCCGGGGCGCGACCGTCGTCGCGCGGGCCTGGCAGATGCTGCGGTAAAATTCGCCGACGCGCGTCATTTTGCGCGGAAGTCTTTCATCATTGAAATCCACCGCCAGCAACCCGAACTTTTTTGAATAGCCGAACTGCCATTCGAAATTATCCAGCAGCGACCAGTAGAAAAACCCGCGCACATCCACGCCACCCTCCACCGCGCCGTGCAGTTCGCGCAGATGTTCCGTCAGGTCAAGGATGCGGAAATTTTCGTTGGACGATGCCGAACCGTGCTCGGTGATGTAGAGCGGCAGACCATATCGCCGGTGAAAATTCCGCAGAACGGTTCCCAGCCCGCCGGGATGCCGCTCAAACATGTCATCGCAAACCACGCCCAGCTGCGCGAGCTGTTTGGGGCAGGCGCCGCCGGCCGGAACCATGGGTTCAAAATTTTTGAACCGCGTCAGCCCGTAATAGTTCACGCCCAAAAAGGTGGACGCCGCCCGGCGTCGCCCGCCCAGAAACGCGTCCAGCACAAAACGATTGAACGCGTGATGAGAAATGCCGGCGAGCAGGCGGTCCCAAAGCGCGTGCTTTTGAAACGGCCCGAAAAAAGTCCAGTTTTTGGCAATGCCGATTTCCGGCGTCCGGCCACCGTTGCCGGCTTGCCTGAGGACTTCACTGGCGCGCACGTGCGCCACGGCCATGTGCTTGATGCTTTTCCGATAAGACAGCAGCCGCCATTTGTGGAACGGCGGAAAGCCGCCCAACAGATAGGTCAACGACGCATACGTGTCCGGCTCATTAAACGTGTTCCAGAGCCAGACCCGCTCCTTCAAGGCCGATACCAGTTTCGTCACGTAATCCACAAACGCCGGAACCGTGGCCGGATTCAGCCAGCCGCCCGCCGACGTAATCCACGGCGGATTGGAAAAGTGATGCAGCACCACCATCGGCGTGATGCCCGCGGCCTTGAGCCGGTCGAGCAGGTCCACGTACCGCTCCAGTTCCGGCCCGTTGAGCGGCGCAAAGGGCGCGGCTTGCAGGCGCGACCATTCGATGCCCATGCGGTAGGCGTTTACGCCCAGTTGCGCCATCCAGTCCACGTCCTCCGCATAGCGGTGATAATGATTGCAGGCCACGCGGCAATGTCCGCCGTCCGACGCGACATAATCCGTCCATTCGTTGGCGACGTGGCCTTCGACCTGCGTCGGTGATGTGGCCGTGCCCCAGAGAAAATTGTCCGGAAATTTTAAAACGCCTGCCATGGTGATGAACAATATGAGGCAAAATGAAACGGATGACCAGTCTGGAGTCGCCCTTCAAGTCAACGGAGGGAATCCGGTGAATCCGTTAGCCGCAAATGAATGATGGACTTTCCCGCTTTCATGAACGATAGTGACCCTGTTCCTGCCCAGCGAGCCGGATCCAGGTTTGTTTTCGACCCCCAAATTTTATGGCCAAGAAACCAGCAATTGTCAGCACGCCGTTACCGGACGCAACCCCGGCCAGTGAAACGGTGGAGCAACATTTTGACCGCATCCTGTCGTGCGACGATTTCAAAATCCTGAAAGCCGTCTTCGACCAGTTGCAAATGGACGCCACAGCGATGCACGGCGCGATTGTCACCACCAATTCCTATCGGAATTTTTTAAGCAAGCTGGGCTATCGCATCATCCTCGTGCCACAAATCCACGAGCAGGACTGCTACTCCCGGATGGGCCCGGCCGGCGGCATCCGCGCCGTGCTGCCGGTTCACAATATCGCCACCTACAGCACGCTGGTCACGCTCGTGAATTACGATTCGACGGTGACCACCACCCCGAAATCCATGGACTTCTACGATGACCGGCTGGCTGAATTCAAGACCCAGTTGATGAAATAGGTTTGGAATGGCGGAAGACGAACCATCGTCACGCCATATTCCTTCCGGCAATCCAGCCGGTCGTCCAGGCCGCCTGGAAATTGAAGCCGCCCGTGATGCCGTCAATGTCCAGCAATTCCCCGGCGAAAAACAGTCCGGGGCAAATCCGGCTCTCCATGGTTTTAAAATTCACCTCGCTCAGCCGGACCCCGCCGCAGGTTACAAACTCATCCTTGTTCAGGCTCTTGCCGCTCACGGAAAATTCCGTGCGCCGCAACTGGTGAGCGAGTTTGTGCTGCGCAGCCCGCGAGAGCGCCGACCATCTTGTCTCACGCGAGATGCCTGAAGCGCAAACGAGTTGTTCCCAAAGGCGCGCCGGCAGTGGCGGGACGGGCGAATTCACGATTAATTTTGCCGGTTGCGAATGGCGCCGCGCCGCCAGGTCGGTTGCGAGATTTTCCGCGTTCTGTTGCGGCAGCCAGTTCACCTGGAGCGGAAAGGAATAATTCAGTTCGTGCAACTGTCGCGCGCCCCACGCCGACATCCGGAGGATGGCCGGGCCACTCAGGCCCCAATGCGTTATCAACAACGCGCCACGCTCGCGGAGTCTTGTTTCCGAAACCGCTACTTCAGCCATTTCGACCGACACGCCAGCCAGCTCCCGCAACCACGGTGTCTCGATGTGGAATGTGAACAGCGAGGGCACGGGTGGTTCCAGCGTGTGCCCGAGCGAAACGGCCAGTTGACCCAACGCGGGCGTCCGGCAACCACCTGTGGCCAAAAGCAGACAATCGCACGTCAGCGTGTCGCCGATGGCAGGGCGCGTCACTCCGTGCGCGCCGTCGTTGGCGTCCAATCCAGCGGCGCGCACGGAGTGACGCGCCCTACCGGAAGACAATGTTAGTTCAAAACGACCGTCCGGCCTTTTGGCGACATTTTTCACGCCGCAATTCGTCAGCAGCTTCACGCCCGCCTGGCGCGCCGCGCCGAGCAGACAATCAATGATGGTCTGTGACGAATCCGTCGCCGGAAACATCCGGCCGTCGCTTTCGGTTTTCAGTTTCACGTCATGGGTGGCGAACCACGCCACGGTATCACGGGCTTGAAACTGCTTGAAGGGCGCAATCAACGCCCGTTCGCCCCGGGGAAAACGGGCGGCAAATTCGCGTTCGTCAAAATTAGCGTGGGTGACATTGCACCGGCCGCCGCCGGAAATTTTGACCTTGGAAAGAAATTGCGATGTTTTTTCGAGGACGAAAATTTCCGCGCCGCTTTCAGCTTCTGCGCACGCCAGCGCGGCAAAAAATCCGGCCGCGCCGCCACCCACAATTCCGATGCGCTTCGAGTGCATTGGCGTGACGATATAGATTAAACCCAAAGGCGCAAAGACGCTAAAAATACGGTGGGAAGCACGGGAGACGATTCGAAAACACAAGGCGGTTCAACCACTGAATCAACTCAATTCCGGACCAAGCGACAGGTGTGGCCGCCGGAGATTCTTTGCAGGTAATCCTGATGATACGCTTCCGCCGGATAAAATTCCGCGGCTGGCGTGATTTCCGTGACCACCGGGTTACTCCATTTGCCCGATTGGCTGAATTTCTCCTTCACGCGCCCGGCCATCTGGCGTTGTGCTTCACCGTGGTAAAAGATGGCCGAACGATATTGCGCCTGCACACCATTCGTTTGAAGGCGGGGTGACGTCGGGTCATGAACGCAGAAGAAGTGATTGAGCAATTCCTCGTAACTTAATTTGGCCGGGTCGAAGATGACCTGCACCGCCTCCGCATGGCCGGTTTTGCCGGTGCCAACCATCTCGTAGGTTGGATTTGGCGTGATACCACCGGTGTAGCCCACAGTGGTCTTGATGACCCCGGGAACCTGGCGCAAGGATTCCTGCAAACCCCAAAAACAACCGCCGGCCAACGTCGCCGTTTCGTAATGTGCCGGCAACTTCCCGTTCGGCGAACCGACGGCCAACGCCGCAATCAAAACAGCAGCCACCGACGACGTTCGCACCAGGCTTCGCATGATGGTGCAGATTAAACCACTTTCAACCGGCTGTCGAATGCCACCGGCGCGAGGTAGCGTCCCAATTTAAATTTCGGGCTGCGAACCGGAGCGCGCGTTGTCTCAACTCGCAGCTTTTTCGACTCAATCAAACGGCTGCGGATTGAGGACAATCCGCGCTCCGTGACAAAATTTGGACACTTCCCGTTTCTTGATTTGCTTGTTTCGCGCGCGAAAATGGCGCATCCTGCGCCGACGTTTTGACATAATTTATTGCCGAATGACCGAACCCGCCATCACTCCCGAACTGGTTGCCCAACACAACCTCTCGCCGGACGAGTATCAGAAAATCCTCGAGCTGCTGGGCCGTGTGCCGAGCTACACCGAGCTGGGCATCTTCTCGGTGATGTGGAGCGAGCATTGCAGCTACAAAAACACGCGGCCGCTGCTCAAAACCTTTCCGACCAAATCCAGGAAAATCCTCGTCGGCGCCGGCGAGGAAAACGCCGGCATCATTGACATCGGCGACGGCCTCGCCATCGCCTTCAAGATTGAGTCACATAATCATCCCAGCGCGGTCGAGCCGTTTCAGGGCGCGGCCACCGGCGTGGGCGGCATCGTGCGCGACATTTTCACCATGGGCGCCCGCCCGATTTGTTCGGTGAACTCGCTCCGTTTCGGGCCGATTGTTAAGGATGTAGCAGCGGACGTTAGTCCGCTCACTTCAAATTCCGAAAAAAGTCAGAGCCGACTCACGTCGGCTGCTACGAACGGAGAAGTCGACGCAGCGTTGCGAAACAATCGACGGCTCTTTGCGGGGGTGGTGGCCGGGATTGCGCATTACGGCAATTGCTTTGGCATTCCGACCATCGCGGGTGAGGTCTATTTCGACAAATCATATGAAGGCAATCCACTGGTGAACGCCTTTTGCCTGGGTGTATTGCGGCACGAACAAATTGCCCGCGGCGCGGCCAAAGGCATCGGCAATCCGGTTTTCTACGTCGGCCCGCCCACGGGTCGCGACGGCCTCGCGGGCGCGTCGTTCGCTTCGCAGGATTTGACCGAGGAATCCGCCGAGCAGCAACGCGGTGCGGTGCAGGTTGGCGACCCGTTCATGGAAAAGCTCGTGTGCGAGGCGTGCCTCGAATTACTGGCCACCGACGCCGTCGCCGGCATTCAGGACATGGGCGCAGCGGGTCTGACTTGTTCCACCTGCGAAACGGCCGCCCGCGCCGGAACGGGCATTGAGATTGAACTGGACAAGGTTCCGCAACGCGCCCCGAACATGACCAGTTACGACCTCATGTTGTCGGAGTCGCAGGAACGGATGCTCATCATCGTTCATAAAGGCCGCGAGCCGGAAGTAAAACGCATCTTTGACAAATGGGATTTGCCGTGGTCGGAAATCGGTTTCGTCACCGACACCGGCCGCATGATCGTGAAACAGCACGGCAAAATCGTGGCGGATATTCCGGCGAAGAAAATCGCCGACGAATCACCGGTTTATCAGCGCGAAGCCAGGGAACCGGAATATCTCAAGCAAGTTCGCGCATTCCGGTTGGAAGAGATTCCCCAGACATCCGACTCCAGAACTGCGCTCCTTACACTTTTAGCATGGCCGACGATTGCGTCGAAGAACTGGGTTTATCGGCAATACGATCACATGGTGCGCGACGGTTCGGCGGTTTGTCCCGGCAGTGACGCGGCGGTCCTGCGCATCAAGCCGGACAGCCTGCCAGAGTTGGTGGGGCGAGAATCCGTCGAGCCCACATTTCCCGAAAAGCTCATAGCGCTGACGGCGGACGGCAATGGCGCTTACGTTTATCTCGATCCCTACGAAGGCGCGAAGATTGTGATGGCCGAGGCGTGTCGCAATCTGGCCTGTTCCGGCGCGGTGCCGCTCGGCACGACGGATAATCTCAACATGCCCAGCCCGATGAAGCCGGAATTGTTCTGGCAGATCCAGGAATCCGTACGCGGGCTGGCCGAGGCGTGCCGGGTGTTCAACGCGCCCGTCACCGGCGGCAATTGCTCGCTTTACAACCAGAGTCCCGCCGGGCCGATTGACCCGACGCCGACGGTCGTGGTGGTCGGCCTGATTGAAAAACCGGAGCACATCACGACGCAATGGTTCAAGGACGAGGGCGACGCGATTATTTTGCTCGGCGAAATCGCGGACAAAAATGATCCGCTGCTCGGTTTCGGCGGTTCGGCTTATTTGCAGGCCGTGCAGGGAAAGAAAACCGGCACGCCACCGCCGTGCGATCTGGAGAGGGCGAAGACGCTGCACACCACGTTGCTGGGCCTGATTCAAAGCAGTCTGGTGAAGAGCGCGCACGATTGCAGCGAAGGCGGACTGGCGGTCTGCCTCGCCGAAAGCTGCATCAGCCAGCTTGTGGCGCGCGAAACGCCAAGGCTGATCGGGGCGACGGTGGATTTGTCATCGGTAGGGCGCGTTGTCCCCAACGCGCCGCGGCTCGGTGGGGACACCGAGCCCTACCGTTTGGACGCCTTGCTGTTTGGCGAAACGCAATCGCGCGTGGTCGTCACCTGCCAGCCGCTCGATGCGGTGAAGGTAATCGAACGCGCGAAGTTGATGGGCGTTCCGGCGGTTCAAATCGGCAAAGTCGGCGGTGACCAATTGACCATGAAAACCTCCGTTGGTGAATTTGGCGTCCCGGTGACTGAATTGCATGACGTCTGGTGGAACGCGATTGCACGGGCGATGGCTTGAGATTTTGAGAGTTTCCAGGATTTCATCCGATGTTTTTGAACAAAAAACCATGTTGTCACTCTCAATTTCGGTGATTTCATTCTTGAACGGATTAACCGCTGGCAATTTACTGCCGGATTCGTAACCTGTTCGAACTTTAGATGCGACAGTTTCTCACCATTGCGGCTAACGCCTTTATGGAATTGGTCCGGCAGCCGGTTTTTTTGCTGTTGATGACCGGGTCGGTGCTTTTTGAGCTTTTTCTGGCGGTGCCCTACTATTTCGCGTTTGGCGATGAATCGAAGCTGGTCAAAAACAGCGCGTTGGCGGTAATGCTGCTGGCGGGATTGTTCGGCGCGGTGCTGAGCGCCTCCGCGTCGCTGGCGCGCGAAATCCGCGTGGGCACGGCGCTGGCCGTGTTGTCCAAACCCATCGGGCGCGCGCAGTTTCTGCTGGCCAAATTCGCCGGGCTGGCCGCGGCGCTGACGGTGTTAACCTACGTGAATCTGATCGGCGTCCTGCTGTGCAGCAAAATGGCGTTTGACGCTTACGGCAGCACGGACCTCGCGGCCCTCAGCATTTTCGCGGCGGGCGTGGCCATCGCCTACGCCCTGGGCGGGTTCAGCAATTTCTTCCTGCGCCGGCCGTTTGTCAGCGACGCCGTGTTCGCGCTGGTGGTGATGGCCACCATTGCGGCATTTATGATCTATCGATTTACACAATCAGCAAGCGGCTTTTATTCGTCGGGACAGGTGGACTGGCGGCTGGTGCCGGCGGGGATCCTGATCCTGTTCGCACTGTGGATTTTGGCGGCGCTGGCGCTGGCGTGTTCAACCCGGCTGGACACCATCCCCACGCTGGCGGTCTGTTCGGCGTTCTTTCTGATTGGCCTGATGTCGGATTATCTCCTTGGCCAGCGCGCGGCGGCAGGCAATTGGTGGGCTTCAACGCTTTACACGGTCATTCCAAACTGGCAGCTTTTCTGGCTCGCGGATGCCTTGGACATGGGCAAAAGCACATTCCATTGGCATTATGTGGCCAAGGCGTTTGCCTACACCGTCGCCTACGCAGGCGCGGCACTGGCCGTTGGCACGGCGCTGTTTGAAGAACGGGAATTGAGCTGAGATGATGCAAAAGGCAAAATTAAAAATGTTCGGACTCCTGACGCCAGTATTTGGTTTTCCCATTTTGCACTTTTAATTTCTAATTTCGTGGAACGCAATGTTCAAAAACATGGGCTGGTGAATCTGACCGCCGCGCTGGTGATTTTTATCGCCACGTTTGGCGCGACCCTCTACGTGAACTCACTGGCGGGGCAGGCCGCTTCCCTCTTCCTTGGCCTGGGAGTGCTCGTGGCGTTTGTCAGTTGGTTCCAGATGCGGCTGGAGGAAAACGAGCGGCTGGAAAAGCTGGAAGTGGAGGAACTCGCCCGCCGACGGGGCGAAACCACGCTGTTTGCCTCGAAGGAGGCGGAGGTTTTCCCCGCGCAGCGAGCCCGGGTGCAGTTTGACAAATTTTTTGTGCCGGGCTTCAGCGTGCTGTTATTAGCGCTCGAGGGCGGTGGCGCCTGGCTGCTCTGGCGCTGGATTTCTCAAACAACCAGCGGGATTGCGCCCGAGCGGGCAATGCCCGCGCTGGCGTTTTTCGGCATTTTCGCGCTGGTGCTGTTCCTCGTTGGCCGTTTCTCCGTGACCATCGCGCGGTTGGAGCAACACCGGCTGCTGCGGCCCGGCGCGAGCTTTTTGCTGGCCGGCGCTTATATCTGTTTTGTGACGGCCCTCGGCATCGCCGGGGTCAAGACGGAGTTTCCCCGGATTGATTCCTGGCTGGCGCGCGCCTTGTGCGTCCTGCTTGGTTTGATGGCGGCGGAGACCTTCATGACCTTGCTGCTGGAAATCTACCGCCCGCGCGTAAAAGGCAAGATCGCCCGCCCGCTTTACGACAGCCGGTTCGTCGGCTTGCTGGCCCAGCCGGAAAGCCTGTTCACCACGGCAGCGCAGGCGTTGGATTATCAGTTCGGCTTCAAGGTTTCGGAAACGTGGTTTTTCCAGTTGCTCCGCCAAAGCCTGCCGGTGCTGTTCCTGACGCAATTGGCGGCGTTGCTGCTGTCCACGTGCGTGGTGTTCATTGACCCCGGCGAACAGGGTGTATTGGAACACTTCGGCCAGGTAAACAGGGTGAACCCAACGCGTTCTATTTTGAATCCTGGCGGACATTTGCTCTGGCCGTGGCCGATTGACAAGGTCCATCGGTACCGCACCGGCCAGATTCAGACCTTTGAGGTCGGCTACGTGCCCGACGCCCAGAGCCAGGCGGCCAAAACGCTTTTGTGGAGCGTGGCGCACTACACGACCGAGGTCAATTTCCTGGTCGGCAACCGGCAGCCGGCCACCATCACCAACCAGACTGCCAACAGCGGCGATCTGGTGAAGATGGCGCCGATCGGGCTGATTGACATCAGCATCCCGATCCAGTTTCAGATCACCAACGTGCTGGATTGGGCCTACCAAAACGCCGACCCGACCAACCTGCTCCAGGATGTGGCCACGCGCGAGGTGGTCCGCTTCCTCGCCGGTTCGGATTTGAATTCGGTTCTGTCCGAATCACGGTTGGAGGCGGCCCGGCAATTGAGTGAACGCATCCAAAACGACGCGAACCGGCACCGGCTCGGCGTGAAAATCCTGTTTGTCGGTGTGCAGGACCTGCATCCGCCGGTCAAAGTGGCGGGCGATTATGAAAAAGTCGTCGCTGCGGAACAGGAGCGGATCGCCACGAATAATTTTGCCCAGGCCGACGCCATCCAAACGAATGCGCTGGCCAACGCGCTGGCGTTTGCCGACGTCAACCAGGCCCAGGCAGTGCGGCAACAGACCGAATCGGCGGCCTTTGCGCGGGCAGACTTGTTCACCAACCAGATCGCCGCCTACGAAGCCGCGCCGTCAGTCTATCGGCAGCGCGCATATTTCCAGATGTTTCCCGAAGCCACGGCCAGTTCGCGCAAATACATCCTGCTGGTGACCAACACGCACGACGTGGTCATTTTCGACCTGGAAAACAAAATCCGCGAAGACCTTTTGAACCTGAATGTAACCAATTCGCCATGAAAAGGAATCTCATCACCCTCATCACCGCCGCAGTGCTGATCATTATTTTTGTTCTGCTGCTGTTCACCTTCCAGGTCCGCTACTCCGAAGTGGCCGTGGTGACGACGTTCGGCCGGATTACGGGCGCTCCGCGCGAGCCGGGACTGCACCTGCGCTGGCCGTGGCCGATTCAACAAGTTTATAAATTCGACCAACGCACCCAGAACTTCGAGGACAAGTTCACCGAGAACCTGACCGCGGACAGTATCACCCTGATGAGCCGCGTCTATGTCGGCTGGCGGATTTCGGACCCGGCGGCGTTCCTGAACAGTTTCCGGGATGGCTCCGTGGCCGCCGCCCAGAGCCAGCTCCAAAGCATCCTGGGCAGCGTCAAAAGCGCCGTGGTGAGTAGCAATACCCTCGCCGACTTTGTCAACGCGGATACGAAACAGTTGAAGTTTGATCAAATCCAATACGAAATCGAACAGATCGTTCAAGCTGAATTGCAGACCAACAGTTATGGCATTCAAGTTGAATTTCTCGGCCTCAAACAGCTCGGTCTGCCCGACAGCGTCACGCAGGCGGTTTTCGACCGCATGAAGGCGGAGCGCAACATCCTCATCAGCCGGGCGCAAAACGAAGGACAAGCCGAGGCCATCAAGATCCGGGCCAATGCCGATCGGCAGGCCAACATCACGCTCGCCGACGCCCGGGCCGAGGCCACGCGCATTCGCGGCGAGGGCGAGGCAGAAGCCGCCAAAACCCTGCCCGTCTTCCAGGAAAACCCCGACCTGGCGGTCTTCCTCTTGCGCATCGATGCGCTACAGCAATCGCTCGGCCAGAAGACGACCTGGATTTTCGACCAGCGCACCCCGCCGTTTGATTTGTTCCAGGGCATCCAGACCAACCTGCCCGGCCACTGACCATGAGTGACGAACACGACCATCACGATCACGCGCACGAGCCTCACGTGGCCGCGCCGGAGGACGCCGGTTCGCAGGCATTGGCCGAGGCGTTGCGCAGCAGCTTTGCCATCGTCAAATTTGTCATGGTGGTGCTGGTGATTATTTTCTTCGGTTCCGGTTTTTTCCAGGTTGGCACGCAGGAAAAGGCGATCATTTTGCGTTTCGGCAAGCCTGTCGGCGAAGGACCGCAGGCGTTGCTGGGACCAGGATTGCACTGGTCGTTCCCTTATCCGATAGATGAAGTGGTCAGAATCCCGATTACGGAAATTCAAAAGGTTACCTCGACCATCGGCTGGTATGCGGTGACGCCGGAGCAGGAATTAACTGGCAACCTGCCACCGGCCGGTCCTTCCCTGATTCCGGGTGTGGACGGCTACGTCATTACCGCCGACCGTAACATCCTGCACGTGCGCGCCACGCTTTATTATCAGGTGGATAATCCCGTCCGCTATGCCTTGGAATTTGCCTCGGCTTCCGACACGGTCCAAAACGCACTGGATAACGCGTTGCTCTACACGGCCTCACATTTTAAGGTGGATGACATCCTCTACTATAACTTTGCCGCGTTTCGGGATGCAGTCGAACTGCGCGTCAGCACGCTCGCTGATCAGGAACGGCTGGGCATCACCGTCAAGCAATGCACCGTGGACAAGGCGCCGCCGCGGCAGTTGGCGGATGTCTTTGCCCAGGTCACCGAGGCGCGCCAAAACCAGACCCGCGTGCTCGACGACGCGCACACCTGGGAAAACGGAGTCACCAACAACGCCGGCGCGCAGGCCGCGGCCATTGTCAGCGAGGCCCAAAGTGCGCGCAACCGCTATGTCCAGTCGCTGCAGGCCGATGCGAAAGCTTTCAGCGCCTTGTTGCCGAATTATCAAATCAATCCGAACCTGTTTAAACAACAGAAGCTGGTGCAAGTGATGGGCGAGGCGCTGACCAACGCGGATTTCAAGGCCTATTTGCCGACCAGTGCCAATGGCGAACCGCTTGAATTGAGGTTAATGTTGAACCGCGAGCCGCCGGGGCTGAAAACCGGCGCCGCGGGCCAGTAAAATGAAAACTTTGGTTTGTAACACGAACGTGTCCTGGACGACGGCCGCCGCCGCCGCGCGTGTTGAAATCGTAAATCGTAAATCGTAAATTTGTCATGCAGGTTACATCACTATTAAGCCATCACGAACACGAGCATCACCATGACCACGAACACTCGGTGGTGCATTTGTGGCAGGCCGTCGTGGGGTTGGTACTCGTCATCAACGCCTACGTGGTGGACTGGCTGTTCACTCAAGGTAGCGGCGTGGCCAGCGCCAGCGCCTGCCTCGGCTCAATTATTCTGGGTTACCCCATCGTCGTCACCGCCATCAAGGATTTGCGCGTCGGCCGCCTCAGTATCAATGAACTGGTCGCCATCGCCGTGCTCGCCGCGTTCGCGTCGGGCAATTACAAGATCGCCGGCGTGGTTGCCTTTTTCATGCTCACCGGCGAAATCATTGAATCCCGCACCGCCGAGGGCGCGCGCCTGTCCATTGAATCGCTCATCAAACTCACGCCCACCCGGGCGCGCCGCCTCAAACCGGACGGCAGCGAGGAAGAAGTGGCCGCCAGCGAACTGGTCGTCGGCGACGTCATCCGCATCCGCCCCGGAGACAACGTGGCCGCAGACGGCGTCATTCAGCGCGGCCAGGGTTCGTTCAACGAGGCCACCATCACCGGGGAATCGTTGCCCGCGGACAAGAAGGCGGGCGACGACGTTTTTGCCGGCACGCAAAACCTGACCGGGGTGCTGGAGATCAAGGTCAGCCGCGCCGGCCAGGACACGACCCTGGGCCGGGTGCGCGAACTGATTCTGGCGGCGGAGAAAACCAAGCTGCCCATCATGAAAATCGTGGACCAGTACATGCCCTTTTACACGCCGCTGGTGCTGGTCGAAGGCGCGCTCGTCTGGGCGTTCACGCACGATTTGAACCGCGTTATCGCCGTCCTCGTCGTGTCCTGCCCGTGCGCGTTCATTCTGGCGACGCCCACGGCGATGGTCGCCGCGCTCTCCGCCGCCGCGCGCCTCGGCATTTTGATCAAGAACGTTGCCGACATTGAACTGGCTGCCAAGATCAACGCTTTCATTTTTGATAAGACGGGAACTTTGACAACCGGCCAGCTTGCCGTCAGCCGGTTGGCTCCGGCCGGCGAAGTCAAACCCGCCGAATTGCTTCGACTGGCGGCCTCCGCCGAGAAATACAGCAACCATCCGACGGCCAAGGCGCTCGCGCAACTGGCCGACGAAGCTGGCGTGCCACTCGTTGAGCCGAAGGATTTTGCCGAAACCGCCGGTCTTGGCGTGAAGGCGGAAATCAACGGCCAGAAAATTCTGGTTGGCCGCGCGCAGTGGCTGCGTGACAACGGCGTGGATTCGCAATTTGAAAAATCCGTTGACCTGAATGAAGCCGAAGGCTGGAGTCTGATTTTTGTCGCTCGCGATGGCCGGTGCGTCGGCTGGGTCGGTTTGCAGGACCAAACCCGCGCCGAGGCCAGGGAATCGCTGGCTGAGTTGAAGGAAAACGGGGTCCGGCGCGTGGCCATGATTTCCGGCGACCGCCAGCCAGTGGTAACGCGCGTGGCGGCCCAGATCGGTTGCGAAGAAGCCAAGGGCGAATGCCTGCCACAGAACAAGGTCGATTTTGTTCGCGGGGTCAAAAACAAAGGCTACCGGGTGGCCGTCGTCGGTGACGGCGTGAATGACGCGCCGGCGTTGGCGGCGGGCGACATTGGCATCGCCATGGGCGCGGCGGGCAGCGAAGTGGCCATCCACACCGCGACCATTGCGCTGATGAACAATGACCTGCGCCGGTTGCCGTTCCTGGTGAAGCTTTCGCGCAGCACCCGCGCCGTCATCAACCAGAACTTCCTGTTCGGCGTGCTGTTCATCATCGTCGGTCAGACGGTCACGACGCTGGGCTATGTGAGTCCGATTCCGGCGTCCATTTTGCACAATGTGGGTTCGCTGATTGTGATTTTCAACAGCGCCCGGCTCGTGCGCAAAGGCGAAGAACTGGAACATTTCCATCCCAAACCGACTGAACCGCCGCGCGCCGCGACCGGCCAATTGACGCCGAAGATGGCGTAAGGCGGTAATGCCTGCTTTTGTATATGCCCGTTGTTGAATCAAATCCGCAATCGCCAATGACCAGTCCGAAATCAACGGAGGTGGTCGTGTCCGTGCGCGGGCTGACAAAAGTCTTCAAGGATTTCTGGAACCGCCCGAAGGCCCGCGCCGTGGACGATGTGGATTTTGAAGTACGGCAGGGCGAGGTGTTCGGCCTGCTCGGTCCGAACGGTTCCGGCAAGTCCACGACGGTGAAGCTGATTCTGGGCTTGTTGTATCCGACCAAGGGGCACATCGAGGTCTTCGGCCATTCGCCGCGGCATGTACAGACAAAATCGCGCATCGGCTATCTGCCGGAGGAATCGTATCTCTATCGTTACCTCAACTCGCGCGAGACGCTGGACTTTTTTGGAAACCTGTTTCAGCTGCCCCGGGGCGAGCGCAACAATCGCACGGAACAACTGCTGGAAATGGTCGGCCTGGGCAACGTCCAGACGCGTGTGGTCGGCGAATTTTCCAAAGGCATGCAGCGCCGCATCGGCCTGGCGCAGGCGCTGATCAACGATCCCGACCTGGTAATTCTCGACGAACCGACCTCCGGCCTCGACCCGATTGGCTGCCGCGAGGTGAAGGATTTGATTCTGGCGCTGGCGCGCCGCGGCAAGACGGTGATTCTGAGCAGCCACCTGCTGGCGGACGTGGAGGACGTTTGCGACCGCGTGGTGATCTACTACGGCGGCAAAATCCAGGCGATGGGCACGCTCAAGGAACTGCTTGCCAGGCCGGACACCCTGCGCATCACGACACCAGTACTGCCGCGCGAGACCCTGGAACGCGTGCTGGAAATCATTCGCCGCGATGCAGCCGGCGACAATGTGCGCGTGGATAATCCGACGCAAAACCTGGAAAGCTATTTTCTCGACGTGGTCCAGCGGGCACGCCAGGCCGCCGCCGAAACGAGCGGCGCAATTTCCGGCGCGCGGGTGGCGGCGTATTTGCGGGCGGGCGCCCCGGAACCACCTCCGGCCGCGGAAAAAATCCTGGAACGATTGGCCTTGCCGGAAACGACCAAACCGGTTGTCCAGCCGCAGTCCGTTGCTCGAGCTGAACCCGCCGTGAACGAGCAAAAACTCGAAACATTGACAAAAGCGACGGAACCGGCGGCAGCGCCGGCAAAACCCGGCCCCGCCACCAGGGAAGAACCGACGGATTTGTCGAAAGCGAACGAGAAACTTTCGTCGCTGGTGAACAAACCAAAATGATTCCAACCACCGATAGACACGGATAAACGCGGATGAAAGAGGCAGGCACAACCAATTTCCAGGACGCTGGTGATGCTGATGAAGGCGTGATAATCGTCCGTTACGAGGAGAGTTCGGTTGCTATTTACGTCCCAAGACCATCGCGAAAAGCGGTCGCCTGAATCCGTGTTCCTCTGTGTCCATCCGTGGTTAATTTAATTTGATGCAACGATTATTCGCCATCGCCTGGCTGACCTGGAAAGCCGCGTTCCGCTTCCGGCTGTTTCTGGTGATTGCCGTGTTGCTGCTGGCGACGGTGGTCGGGCTGCCGTTGTTGCTCAAGGACGACGGCACCGCGCGCGGGTTCACGCAAATTTTAATTACGTACACCCTGAGCGTTATCACGGCGCTGTTGGGGCTTTCGACGCTCTGGCTTGCCTGCGGCACGCTGGCGCGGGATATTGAGGAATGCCAGATTCAGGTCGTCGCGACCAAGCCGGTGGCACGCTGGCAAATCTGGCTGGGCAAGTGGCTGGGCATCGTGTCGCTCAACGCGACGCTGCTGGTGCTGTCGGGCGCGTGCGTGTACGGCCTGTTGCAATGGCGCGCCACGCGGTTGCCGGCGGCCGAGCAGGAGATTTTGCGCACGCAGGTGCTCGTGTCACGCGGCGTGGCGCAGCCGCCGGATTACAACGCGGAAATTGACGCCCGGACGGAGCAAATGTTGCAGGAGCGTCTGAAACAAACCCCGATTTCGGGCGCGGACTTGACGCTGGCACGGCGACAAATCCGCGAGCAGATCAAGGCGGTATATCAACTGGTGCCTCCCCAATATACGCGCGAATGGCAGATTGACCTTGGTTTCGCCAAAAATTTTCTGCACGGTCGGCCGCTGCAATTGCGCGTAAAATTCAATACCGCGCAGGGCAGCGAATCCGGCACCTTTGTGGGCCAGTGGCGGGTGGGCGAGCCGGGAACGCCCAACGTTTGGTACAGCGAACCGATGAGCCTGTCGCCGAACGCTTATCATGAATTTGAAATCCCGCCGGACCGTTTCAACAACCAGGGCGTGCTGACGATTGACTTTCGGAACTTCAACAACACGACGCTGCTGTTTCCCATCGAGGACGGGATGGAGGTATTGTATCCCGCAGGCGGATTCACGCTGAATTTCGCCCGCGGACTGGGGGTCATTTTTTGCTGGATGGCCTTGCTAACGGCGATGGGACTGGCCTCGGCCAGTTTTCTGTCATTCCCGGTCGCCACGTTTTTTTCACTGGCACTCCTGATCGTGGTGTTTTCCAGCGGAACATTATCTGACGCGGTGCAGTACGGCACAGTGACCGGCGTCAACGAAGAAACCGGCGCGATTGGATATTCCATCGCCGATCGCGTGTTAATTCCGCTTTTCAAGGGGATTCTGGCCGTCGTCAACGTGGTGAAGAATTTTTCGCCGATTGATTCGCTGAGCACCGGCCGCGCCATTTCGTGGAGCGAACTGGGCGCGGCGTTTGGACAAATTGTGCTGCTGTTTGGCGGTGTCATCAGCGCGATTGGCATCAGCCTGTTTACGCGGCGTGAACTGGCCACCGCGCAGGGAAACCAATGAACCGCCGTTTAAAAAAGATTCTGCTGCTGGCGCTGGCGGCGGCGTTGCTGGCCGGTTCCGGGCAAATGCAAAAGGCGCTGAACCGCGACCGGCAGCAACTGGATCTGACGCGCACGACGCCGCTTAAAAGCGCGCCGCCGCTGCTGGCCTTTACCACGGTGGCGCTGGGCGGTTTCCGGGGATTGATTTCCAACTTCCTCTGGATTCGCGCCAATGACCTGCAACAAGCGGGAAAATACTTCGAGATGGTCCAACTCGCCAGTTGGATCACGGATTTGGAACCCCACTTTGAACAGGTTTGGGCTTTTCAGGCCTGGAACATGGCCTGGAATATCTCGGTCAACTTCAAGGATTTTCCCGACCGGTGGCACTGGGTCGAGCGTGGGATGGAATTGTTGCGCGACGGCGGCCTGCGTTATAATCCCGACAACACGCTCATTTACTTCAGTCTGAGCTGGATTTTCCAAAGCAAGATGGGGCAGAACATGGACGACGCCAATCTCTACTATAAGGAGCAATGGGCGGACGAGATGATGCCGTTTTTCGGCCCCAACGGAACGAATTTTGACGAGTTGATTCAACCGCAAACCCCCGAGGCCAGGGCGCGCGCCGCATTGCTCCGTGAAAAATACAAAATGGACCCCGTTTTTGCGAAACAAGTTGATGAAGAATGGGGACCTCTCGACTGGCGTCTGCCGGAGGCTAGCGCGATTTATTGGGCCGCGCTCGGCCTGGAAAAGGCTAAGGAAAACCCGGCGAAAGTGAATCAAACGGATTTAATCAAACTCCGCCGGTCCATTTACCAATCCATGTTGCAAGCAATGTATCATGGGCGGCTGGTCATCAATCCTTTCGACAAATCCTACGACTATTATCCCGACCTCGACCTCGTTTCGAAGATCAACGATGCCTACGACACCATGTACGCCGAAGAGTCCGACGCCGGCCAGAAACAGGCCATTCAAAACGCCCACCGGAATTTCCTGCGTGATGCGGTTTATTTTCTTTATGAAGACAATCGCATTGCCGAGGCGTCTAAATGGTTCGCTTATCTCGGTCGCAACTACCCCAACCAGCCCATCCTGGACTCCGACCCCACGTCCCTGCCGTCGCGATTGACGCTTGACCAATACGCCGTTGCGAGTGTGCAGGGGGACGTCAATGATTTAGACCAGAACCGCAACCTGGCGGCGATCGAAGGATTGCTGGGCCGGTCCTATTACGAATTGGCCATCGGCCAGGATGACCGCGCTACCATTGCCAAACTGCTGGCTACGAAAATCTATCAAAATTATCAATCCAAGGTCGCCTCTTTCCAGGGGCAAGCGCGTGTCGGGCTGCCTCCTTTCGCCGACATCAATCGCACGGTGCTCAATCAATTGCTCGATCCGAAGCAAGGTTTGCCCTACGCGGCGCGCGCCGTGCTCCGCACACAACTCCGTCTGCCGCCGGAAACTGCCTCCACCAATGCGCCGCCGGCTGCGGCCGTTTCCACCAACGCGCCCGAAACCGTGGAGACGAACACCGCCAATTCCGTTGCCAAATAATTTTCGACGCCGCCCGCCGCCTCGTCCCGTGGAGTAGCCTTGCTCACCCCACACGCTCGCCCGGTGGAAACCCGGAGCCATCGGCGGGCCCGCGGGTGCTTGCCTTACTCCACTGGACGAGCGTATTTTGATTCGCCTGTGACGAAAAAACATTCCAATGAACGCCCGCTGGTGGGGACAAAACCGCGAGGCGAAGGCCCGTTGCGGGTCGGCCTGATTTCACTCGGTTGCGCCAAAAATCTCGTGGACGCCGAAATCATGCTTGGTTCGCTTCTGAAAAGCGGCGTGGAAATCACCAATGACGCCGCCCAGGCCGACGCCGTCATCGTCAACACCTGCTCGTTCATTGATTCCGCGCAGGAGGAAAGTGTGGATGCGATTCTTGAATCTGCCGAAGTCCGTGAAGCGAACCATCGCGGCCAAAGTTTGATTGTTTCTGGTTGCCTGCCGCAGCGTTTCCGCGACGAATTGCCAAAACTCCTGCCCGAGGTGGACGCGTTCATGGGCATTGACCAGATCGCGCAGGTTTCGGACATCGTCAACCAAGCAATAGCGCGACGGGCGGAGAAGGTCCAAAGACCAAAGTCCAGGCTCCAAGGTTCGAAGCCAAAAATTGTCGCGCGATTGGCGGACCTGAACAAGAATCACGCTGCCACTGAACTCAAAACTCAAAATTCAAAACTTAAAACTGAACCCACGCCGTTTTTGGATGTTACCGTTCGCCCCACCTTCATCCCTGATTTCGCCACGCCGCGTTTCCGCCTGACGCCCAGGCACTTCGCCTATGTCAAAATCGCCGAAGGTTGCAACCATCCGTGCAGTTTTTGCATCATTCCCCGGATGCGCGGCTCGCATCGCAGCCGGCAGCAGGCGGACATCATGGCTGAGGCCAGGGCGCTCATTGCCGACGGCGTGAAGGAAATCAATCTGATTTCACAGGACTCGACCTATTACGGGCTTGACCTGCGTTCCAATCACAGCCGCGCGATTTCGTCGCCGGAAAAATTTTCCGCCGCCGCCAAATCATTGGCCGCCGAGGCCACGACCATTTGCACGCTGCTGCGCGAGTTGAATTCACTGCCCGGTGATTTCTGGATTCGCCTGCTCTACACCCATCCGGCGCATTGGACGGACGAACTCATCCAGACCATCGCCGGATGCCCGAAGGTGGCGCGCTACGTGGACATCCCGCTCCAGCACATCCATGAGAACATGCTCGAACGGATGCGCCGCGAAACCTCGCAGCAATACATTGTGGATTTGATCAGGAAAATCCGCACCGGCGTGCCGGGCATTGCGCTGCGGACGACATTCATCGTCGGTTTTCCGGGCGAATCCGAGGCGAGCTTTGAAACGCTGCTCGATTTCGTCCGGGAAACGAAATTTGAGCGGCTCGGCGTGTTCACTTATTCCAAGGAGGATGGCACGCGCGCCGGCGCCATGGCCGGACAAATTCCCGACGAAATCAAAAAACGCCGGCGCGAACTCGCCATGGCCGCACAGCACAAGATCGCCCGGCAGGTTTCCGAATCCTTTGTCGGCCGCGAAATCAAAGTCCTCGTCGAAGGCAAAGCGGACGCAAAGCAGTTGCAAGCCGCGAACGTCAGTTCCTGGGAACACGGGCTGGTCCGCGAAGGCGATTCCCGACGCCCGACTTTCGACGCTCGACATTTTTTGGTCGCTCGCGGTGAAGCTGACGCGCCTGACATTGACGGCCGGGTTTACATCCGCGGCAAATTATCGATTGGCGAATTTGTCCGTGTCAAAATCGTCGGCCACACAGATTACGATTTGATTGCTGAAATAGTTGGTAATGGCACACCATGTGCCTTTGATATAACCCAGGCAGGGCCGGATGAGTAAACCTTCCAAATCGCAATGGGACTTCGGCGAGTTGTTCCCGACGGATGCAACGCGAAAGGTTTTGTCCGTCTCGGAACTGACGGCGCAGGTCAAACGGTTGCTGGAAAAATCAGTTGGCTCGGTCTGGGTGAGTGGTGAAATTACTAATCTGCGCGCGCAAAGTTCCGGTCACATGTACTTCACGCTCAAGGACGCCGGGGCGCAACTGAGCTGCGTCCTGTTCCGGGGCGAGGCGGTAATGAATCGCAGCGCGTTGCAGGACGGCCAAGAGGTTCTCCTGCAAGGTGATGTGGCGGTTTATGAAGCGCGCGGCCAATATCAGCTCATTGTGCGGGCGGTGGAGTTGCAGGGCGTCGGCGCGCTGCAAATCGCCTTCGAGAAACTCAAGCAGAAGCTCGCGGCGGAAGGGTTGTTCGCGACGGAAAGAAAACGTCCGTTGCCGGAATATCCGCAAGCCATCGGTCTGGTCACGTCGCCGACCGGCGCAGCGATTCGCGACGTGCTCCACGTGGTGCAACGGCGGAATCCGGCGCTGGAAATTATTCTTGCGCCGTGCCGCGTGCAAGGCGACGGCGCAGCGGAAGAAATTGCGGCGGCCATCCGGCTGTTGAATGAATTTAGCAGGAGTCCAGGTAACGAGACTCATATGAATCAGAGACTCCTCACGTCGTCTCCTACCAGCCTGGATTTGATTCTGGTGACCCGAGGCGGCGGTTCGCTGGAGGATTTATGGGCATTTAACGAGGAAACCGTGGCGCGGGCGATTTTTGAGTCGGCCATTCCGGTGGTGTCGGCGGTCGGGCACGAGATTGATTTTACCATCAGCGATTTCGTGGCGGACGTGCGCGCGGCCACGCCGAGTGCGGCGGCCGAAATCATCACCGAGGGCGTATTCGCCAGCCGCGAGTTTGTGGCCGAAGCGCCGGGCGCGCTGCGGCGAAAAGTCCGGCAACGGCTGGAGGGCGCCACTACGGACTTCGAGCAGCTTCAAGGACGTTTGAAGCGGGCGCATCCGCGCCGGCGGCTGGATGAATTTCTGCAACGGCTGGACGATTTACAGAATGGCCTGGTGCGTTGCGCCAAACAGGGAACCAGAAAGCGGCAGGTGGGCTGGCATAATCTGGCAACACGGCTTTTGCGCGTGCGACCGGGGCAGTTGTTGAGGCAACGGCGCGAGCTTTTGAAAACGGCCCGGCATCGTCTGAGCGAACTGGCGCAGGGGCATTTGCGAAATTGGCGGAATCGTTTCAGTGCAACGGAAGCGCGGCTGCGTTTGCTGGGTCCGGAGCAGGTTCTGGCGCGCGGTTATTCCATCACCACGGACGCGGCGAGCGGAAAAGTATTGCGCGAAGCCGCCGCAGTAAAAGGCGGGCAACGTTTAAAAACGCGGTTGAAAGCCGGCGAAATCTTCAGCCGGACTGAGGAATAAAAACGGCGTGACGCATACCCGACTCCAAGCTGGACGGGCGCAGCGGCTTATCTTATCCTGCCGGCATGTCAAAATCAGCCAAGGCCGAAGCCGCCAAGGGCGGTCTGCCGTTTGAAGATGCCTTGAAGAAGCTCGAAGGCATCGTCGAGGCGATGGAGTCCGAGGATTTGCCGCTCGAAGCCTTGCTGGCCCGGTATGAAGAAGGCACCCGGCTCGTGAAAATCTGCCAGGAAAAGCTGGGCGAGGCGGAGTTGAAAATAAAGCAGTTGGAAAAGAACGCCGCGGGCGAAATGAAATTGAAACCGTTGGAAAGCGAAAAGACTGAGGAATAAAACGTGAAACGTGAATCACGCAGCACGTTTCACGATTCATTTTAAAACTATGAGCCGATATCTCGACATGGTGGACGGACCGGAGCACGTGAAGAAGCTCACGCTGCCACAACTGCAAGAACTGGCCGCCGAAATCCGGCAGGACCTCATCGCCGTACTGGCCCGAAACGGCGGGCACCTCGGCCCGAACCTTGGCGTGGTCGAACTGACACTCGCCCTGCACCGCGTCTTCAACACGCCCAAGGACAAATTTGTCTGGGACGTGAGCCACCAGGTTTACGTTCACAAACTGCTGACCGGCCGCAAAAACCGTTTTTCGGCGATCCGCCAGACCGGCGGCCTGAACGGGTTCGCCCTGCGGACGGAAAGCGAGCACGATTGTTACGGCGCCGGTCACGCCGGCACGGCCCTGTCGGCTGCGCTCGGCATGGCGGCGGCGCGCGACAAACGCGGCACGGGCGAAAACGTCGTCTGCGTTTTCGGTGATGCGGCGCTGACCAACGGCATTTCCTACGAGGCCCTCAATAACATCGGTCACACGACCAAAAGGTTTATTGGCGTCCTCAACGATAACGAATGGAGCATCGCCAAAAATGTCGGCGCGATTTCAAATTATCTGAACAAGCTCATCACCAATCCGCGCTACAACAAGCTGGCCACGGACTTCCAGAATTTCCTGCGCCGGTTCCCCAAGGGCGATGTCGCCATCAAGCTCGCCCGCAAGGCCGAGGAAGGTTTCAAGGGCGCCATCACGGAGGTGGGATTGCGTCAGACCGGCAGCCTGGTGGATGCGGACGGCCGTGGCGGTTACGGCAGCCCGGTTATTTTCGAGGAGATGGGTTTGCGTTATCTCGGCCCGATCAACGGGCACGATCTGCCGTTGCTCATCAGCACGCTGGAGTTCGCCAAGACGTGCGATCATCCCATCGTCATCCACATTCTCACCCAAAAGGGCAAGGGCTTCGAGGCAGCCATCAAGTTCCCTGAAAAATTCCACGGCACCGGTCCTTACGACATGAAAACGGGTGATTCCCTGCCCGCCAAGGCCGGCGCGCCGCCAATGTATCAGGACGTGATGGGGCAAACGCTGGTGAAGCTTTGCCAGAAAAACAACACCCTCGTCGGCATCACCGCCGCCATGCCCAGCGGCACCGGCTTGAAGCATCTGGAAAAAGCGATGCCGGACCGCTATTACGACGTGGGTATTGCGGAGGAACACGCCGTTATTTTCGCCGCCGGCATGGCGACGATGGGATTCCACCCCGTGTGCGCAATTTATTCGACGTTCCTGCAACGCGCCTATGATTGCATTCACCACGATATTTGTTTGCAAAATTTGCCGGTGATATTCTGCATGGACCGCGCCGGCCTTTCCGCCAACGACGGCCCGACACACCACGGCCTGTTCGACATCGCGTACCTGCGCTGCCTGCCGAACGTCATTGCCATGGCCCCGAAGGACGAAGATGAACTGGCGGACATGATGTTCACTGCCACGCACCAGAATCATCCCACCTTCATCCGTTACCCGCGCGGCGCAGCGGAAGGCGTTCCCATCAAGGAACAACCGAAGTTGCTGGAGATCGGCAAGGCGGAGGTGATCCAGAATTTTTCCAGCAACGGCGGACGCAAGGTCGCCCTGTTCGGCCTGGGTCCGTTGAACACCCTGGCGCGCAAGGCGGCCGAACAACTGGCGGCGGAAGGTTATGATTGTGCGGTCGTCAACCCGCGGTTCACCAAACCACTGGACGCCGGCACGCACGAGTTTTTCGGCAAGGCGGCGGACGTGGTGGTGACCCTGGAAGACCATGCGCTGATGGGCGGCTACGGATCAACTGTGCTGGAGCTGTTTAGTGAAAAAGGCGTGACCACGCCGGTCGTCCGCATCGGCTGGCCGGACCAGTTTATTGAACATGCCACCACGCAGGACGAGCTTCGCAAGAAATACGGCCTGTCGGTGGAGAACACCGTGGCCAGGGTGAAAGCGCAATTCGGCGAGGCTCCGGCAAAAGTGACGCAGTTGATTGAAGTAGCCTGATGAAAGTTCAACGGCTAAAAGTTCAACCCGCATTTACGTTGGTTGAACTTTTGGTGGTCATTGTCATCATTGGAATTCTCGCCGCAATTTTGCTCCCGGTAATTTCTCAATCCAAAAAAAGAGCGCAGCAAATTCAATGTGTCAACAACCTGCGCCAACTGGGCCTGGGTATCCAAAATTTCGTGGCAGATAATCACACTTATCCTTCGATTTTTGGGGGTACAAACAGCGACAATCCGGGAATTTGGATTACCCAACTCGAACGCGGAGGCTTCGACATTTCCAAACCCAAAAGAAAATTCTTCGCGGAGGGTGTGTGGCGATGTCCGTCAGCGCGGTGGACAGGAAATTGGCCTACCAACACGCTCCCGGCATGTTATGGTTACAATGCTTACGGTTTAGGAAGTCTCACCAACTCGCTTGGTCTTGGCGGTCGCTACATTCCAAGCCCTTTCTCATTTGCGCCCCTAAGCGAGTCGGAAGTGGCTAATCCAAGTGATATGATGGCCATGGGCGACGGATTTAGCGGTGGAATCTTTTTTGTGCGCTCAACGTTCATTGCGAATTCGAAACGTGCATATTCGCGTCACCAAGGCAAAGCCAACGTGGCATTTTGCGACGGCCACGTTGAATCGCCGGCGTTGCAATTTCTCTTTGCCGACAGTAGCGATGCCGCCTTGAGCCGTTGGAACCGCGACCATCAACCTCACCGTGAGCGACTGGTCCCGTAAAGTTGAATTGTTGTCCTCCCTCAACCCGGCCTTCTCCCCAGGGAGAAGGAGAATCGTTCGCCGCCACTTTGAAAATTTGTGCGACTGGATTTGCCGAACTGGCATCCGCAAAGCGAGGGATGGCCAACTGCTGTTCCTTCTCCTGGGGGAGAAGGTCAGGTTGAGGGCGAGCGTTCCATTCTCAATCAAACCATTTTCTTTCCTTGCTTTCCCCGGTTTTCGACCCAATTCTACGCGCTTTAAGGTTTTGAAAATCGTATATCGTAAATCAAAAATTTGACCATGGCCTACAAAGACGTGACCCCGCCCGCCGGCGGAAAAATTTCGATACAGAACGGCAAGCTCAACGTGCCGGACAACCCCATTCTGCCGTTCATTCGCGGCGACGGCACCGGCCCGGACATCTGGGCTGCCAGCGTGCGCGTTTTTGATGCAGCGGTGCAAAAGGCCTACGGCGGCAAGCGCAAGGTGGCTTGGTTTGAAGTATTCGCGGGCGAAGCAGCCAAGAACAAATTCGACAACTGGCTGCCGGACGACACGGTCGAGGCGTTCAAGGAATATCTGGTCGGCATCAAAGGGCCGCTCACCACACCCATTGGCGGCGGCATCCGCTCGCTCAACGTCGCGCTCCGCCAGATGCTCGACCTCTATGTCTGCCTACGCCCGGTGCAATGGTTCACCGGCGTTCCGTCGCCGGTGAAGCATCCGGAGAAGGTGAACATGGTCATCTTCCGCGAAAACACCGAGGACATTTACGCGGGCATTGATTTCGAGGCGGGCAAGGAAGCCGCCCTCAAGACGATTGAGTTTCTCAAGGCGAACTTTCCCAAGGACTTCAAGAAGATCCGTTTTGGGGCGGAAGCCCCGGAGCTGGTCGGCATCGGCATCAAGCCGGTGTCAAAGACCGGCACCCAGCGCCTGGTGCGATCGGCCATCCAATATGCCATCACCCAAAAGAAGAAGTCGGTGACGATTGTCCACAAGGGCAACATCATGAAATACACTGAAGGCGCGTTCCGGGACTGGGGTTATGAATTGGCGAAAACCGAATTTGGCGCGGTGGAAATGGACGGCGGGCCGTGGTGCAAGATTCCCGAGGGCAAACCCGGCGCGGGCCTGGTCATCAAGGATGCCATCGCCGATATCACGCTCCAGCAGGTGCTTACGCGCCCGACGGATTTCGACGTCATCGCCACGCTGAACCTGAACGGCGATTATTTAAGCGACGCGCTGGCGGCGCAGGTGGGCGGCATCGGCATCGCGCCCGGCGGCAACATCAATTACATCTCCGGCCACGCCATCTTTGAAGCGACGCACGGCACCGCGCCAAAATACGCGAACAAGGACGTAGTGAATCCAGGGTCGGTGGTGCTCAGTGGTGAAATGATGTTCCGCTATCTGGGCTGGACCGAGGCCGCTGATTTGATTTTGAAAGGCCTGAACGGTGCCATTGGCAGCAAACGCGTCACCTACGATTTCGCGCGCCTGATGGAAGGCGCGACGGAAAGCAAATGCTCGCAGTTTGGTGACAATATCATCGCGCACATGTGAGAGAATCGGGAGCGGTGATTCGGGTAATCCCGATCACCACCTTCCAATTTCGGTTGCTCCCTCGTTTCCTTACTGTGTCGAGACGCGGATGAATCCTTGTTTGGCCGGGCTGAAGACGGATAGCGGAATGGAGATGGTCTTCAACGTGCCGTCGCCCGCGACGCTTGAATTAGTCAGCCAGCTGCCCGCAACCAGATTCGTCCGGTACAGGATGTTGTGGTTGAATCCGGCCTGCGAGACGAATTGGAACTGGAAGTTCACGCCGCTGGTTTGCGGATTGAGAAGCGTGACCGGAGAAGCGGCCGCTGATTCACCGATCTTGGCAATCATGCCCGCCTGAGTAAAGATGATCTGCGAGATGCCTACGCCCGGCACGTAAAGGTCGCTGGAAACGAAGTTGGTGCCGAATTGCGCCGGGCTTGAAATATCTTTGACCTTCAGGAAACCGCTGGTCCAGACACCGTCGGGGGTGGTTGCGATGCCGCGGAAGTTGGCGAGAGCGGAAGACACTCCGTTGCGCGCCCAAAGCGGGTTGCCGTTGAGGTCAAACTTGGCGATAAGAGGCTGGGTGAAATAAATATAGTCAAACCCGTTGTAAGAAAAGTCAAGGTCGTTGGTGGTAAACACCGGAGCCGCGATAACAAGATTGCCGAACTGTGAGTAGCTGTCAAAGTCGCCGCTGACATAAACACCGGAGGCATTGGCGGCCGAAGCCCAGATCATGGTGGTGGGGCTGCCGAACACGGTGGCTGCTCGAGGGGTGCCGTTGGTGTCGTAACGGGCGAAATATTCTCCGCGCCCGCCAGGCAGGATGACTGAAAGACCGCCAAACACAACTGAAGACCCATAAGTGTTGGCGGTGAGAAACACATTTGATCCGGACACTGCAATCAGAGGCATGTCGTTGATCAATCCGGAGAAATTTGCGCCGTATTGGTGGCCCACGCCGCGCAGCCACAAGGCTTGGCCGTTGGTGGCGTTAAGGCAGGCGACCGCCCAGGCACGGTCGGTGACATTGGAGAGGCTGCCAATGCTGACATTGGTAACGCCGGAAATGACCACTGACTGCAGGCTGACATAAAGCAGTCCGCTGCCGTAAGCCAGACCGTAGGTGTCAACAGGAATGGCCTGCGCCCAGCGGACCGCGCCGTTGGTGTCGTATTGCACGATGAATCCGCCCCCGGAAGGAGACGAGAGATTCGTGCCACCGAAGTTGACGGTTCCCGACATGTTTCCGGCCAGGGTCACATTGCCCGAAGCATCGGAAACCAGCATGTTGTAACTCGTATCAACAGAATTGGTTCCGCCGATGAGCTTCGACCATACATTGCTCCCGTTGGCATCAAAGCGGGATAGCAAAAGGGAGCCGCCGCCGGCGTCCACGAATTTGTTGGTGCCAAGCCAGTTGGCGCCGTTAATTTGAGATGCAAGGTAGGCACCGTTTCCCGGAGCCACAGCCACAGTCAGGCCATAGCTGTAGCCTGACTGATTGTTGGTCAGGCCAACGGCCCAGACCGCACTGCCATTGGCGGAGTGTTTGACCAGTGCGGCTCCAGAGCTTCCAGGAGCTGTGAGAACATTTTCGACGTTGCCATTGGTGAGGACATCCATGTTTCCGTAATACTGGGCGGCGGCGTAAATGTCTCCCGCCGAATCCACCGCGCAACCGAGATAGTAATCCTTGTTAAAGACGGAGCCATCCACAGGACTGAAGGGAGACTTCAAGGCGTGCGCCCAGTCGGGCGGCAGTGGCGCGCTGACGAAACTCACTGATGCGGTAGTTGTGTTGGCCGAGCCGCCGGGAGTGCTCGCGACGGCGTAATAACTTCCCGCGACGCCCGCCGTGCCGGAGTTGGTGGGGATGTACAGCGCGTTGGTCGCGTTGGGAATGGGCGAGGCACTTCCTACTTCATACCATTGCCAGGTAATGGTTGCGCTGGCGGCGTTAGTGGCAGCGGCCAGCAAGGCGACATTGTAACCGGGATAATTGGTCTGATTGAAAGGATTGAAGGTAATGACGGGAGCTGTATCTTGCACATAGCTCACTTGATCCAAAAACGCAGCTTCAGTGGGATCCGTATCGCCGTTTGGATACACCACCCAACCTAAAGTGTGTTGACCCGACGAGATGGAAATGGGCCCGAATTGTTGCCAGGAATTATCGCCGGAAAGATCGGCCTGGTCACCGGAACTGGGGTCATCAAGATAAAACTCACAATCAAAGCCCTGATTGGAGTCGTTGGCGATGCTCGACCAGTAAAAGGTAAGTGTTCCCGGGCCGGTGACCGTCACGGAGAGCGTCGAAGATTGACTGCCGGTCACGCTACCGCTTTGTGCGGCGGCCGGAGCACCGTCGTAGGTATTGGTGGTCTCCACAAACCAATTGGCGTCGCCACCGGTGGTCCAAGTCAGCCCTGAGGTGTTTAGCACCGTGTTAAAATCCGAACTGCTCGCAATCTGGCCGGGGTTATTGTAAAGAAAAGCGATTTCGTTGGAACTTAACACGCCCGCATAAATCTGAACATCATCCAGTATGCCGGTGAAGGGGGCTCCCCCCTGGCCGCCAATGGAGGCCCAATCCGCGCCGCCATCCAAAACCCCCGGCTCGCCGTAGTCCGATGAATCCAACACGCCGTTGATATAGATTTGTTTCAGGCCGGAGCCCTGGTCGCGGGTAACGAGCACGTGAACGTAGCTTCCGGAAGTGACCGTGGCGACGGAGTTGAGCGTGTCTAGTCCATAGGCCCCCGGGGGAACACCGGTGGCAATGGCGGCCTTGGTTCCCGTGATGCCCAAGGGAATCAATCCATTACCGTTGTTGTTGAGGTAAATGACGTTTTGTCCGTCATAATCGTTCAACGGGTCGCCGTCATTGCCGACCACGTTGGTCGTGTTGATCCACGCGGATACCGTGAAGCTTCCGAAAAGTGTGTTTGTCCAACTGGTGAATGGCGCGCCGCAAGGATTCATCCAGCTCTGGCCAAAGAATTGCACCGCCCCGGCACCGGCTTCCGCATGGGTGGTGAACTGGTACATAGTACACCCGCCCGCGCAACCGGCACATTCGATGTTATTCGCATTGGTTGATGAGTCGAGGCCAGGATCGCCGCTGTTATCGAATGCATAATGGGCAACCAAAGTATGGGCGACGCTGGCGGAGGGAGGGGGCGCGACGGTAAAGCCGACACTAGCTCCCGACTCCAGCGTGGAGTTGTAAGCCCAGCCGGCAATCGGCTGGGAATTGTTGGTATTGAGCGGCGTCGCGGCTACAAATAAAGTGCCGGTGTAGTTGGTGGCGAAATTGAGGCTGAAATAGGTGTAGCTGTCCGGGTTGCTGGCGGGAATTGCCACGGGCATGGTCCAACTGGTTTGGGAACTGGACACTGTGCCGGGATAGTAAAAGGAGGAACTGTTATTATTATTGTACTGATTTACATACAGCGACCCGCCGACGGGCCAGTTCGTTGGCTGGCCTTGCCAGAAAAACGTCGGCATATTGGTCAGATTGTTGGCTCCGTTGACCGGAGAAGTAATCAAAGTGACCGGCAACTGGTTCGTGCTGAGTCCGCCAGGAAGGCTTACCATGAAGTGGAAGTAGTTCGTCGTGGTGGCATTGGTGAACTGTATGGTCCAGGTTCCGTTGGTGATTTGCTGGAGGGCGGAAGTGAGGTTGGTATATGAAAATTCCGAGCCGTTGATCGTGTTAATACCGTTGGTATCGTAGCTAAATTGACGCCACGCGCCGTTCGTTGGCTGGCTTGGCGAGAAGATGCTGTAAATGCCAAACGGGGCGGCGGGCGCAATGGCATTGGTATTCATCGGCGTGTAGAAGGTATAGGTACCGCCGGAGACATACAGGTCCACTGTGAATGTCAGCCCGGCACGCGCAACGGGCGCGGCGAAAAGGCCTGCGACAAACATTAACGCTGCGAGCTTACAAAGCCGCTCGGAAACAAAACGAATTGCGGATTTCATGGCTGCCAAACTTCTGATTTGGTTGTACTTTTTAGGGCGATTCACCTCCGATGCAAGCGCTCCTGATCGCGACCAGCATCAGACAACTGTGTTGATGACTTATCTAATTCAATAAGTCAATAAAAAAAGTACCACTCATCAAAGGGTTGGTCCTGGACTTAAAAGCATGTCACCTGTGATATTGCCCGCCTGATGGAAGGTGCGACGGAAATTAAATGCTCCGAATTCGGGACCAATATCATCAATCACACGTAGCCTTGGGTGGTGATTTGCCCTTCACGTAAGCAGTTGGCACACAGTCAGCACACATTTTTTGCTTCAGTGCTGGCAGAATTTGCTTGACACCGGGCTTGAGGTTTGAGAATAATCCCTTCCGTTAACAGAAGTAAATTTACCCAAACGCTTTGAGTTGCGAGTGAGTTTTAGGTCGTTTTTCTGTCGTGGCTTGAAGCAAATGCAAAAATACTATGAATACTGCCAAACAAACAGGTGTAATGTTTCCCTTCCCCGCCAGCCAGCCATCACAAGTCGCAGATATGATCCCGCGTATCCAGCGGCGGCCCGCAAGCGGAATGATATTGTTTTCCGTTTTAGGAGCAATGGTTCCCGGCTGCTGTTTCGGTGTGGCGATTTCTCCCGGTTCGGATTCCACCGCTGGTTTGGGCAACACGGCCAATGCCATTGTTCAGATTGCCAACCCGGCTGCGGTCGGGTCGGGAACCATTATTCAGATGATGCCTTATAACGGCGGGATGGATCTGGACGTTCTTACTGCGGACCATGTACTTCGAAATGCAGCGGGCGGCGGGAGCAGTCTTTATGCTGCCAACCAAATCGATATCACATTTGGCAATACTGGCGGGGGCGGTGCTTCATTCGCGGCGGAAGATGAAGCGACGCTTTTCGATCTGCCCCTGGACGGCAGCAGTGCGGTGGATTTGGCGATTCTCGACGTTTTTGTTCCCGGCAGCCAATTGAACACGCTTCCCGCGGGGCTGGCATCAGTTGCCCTTCCCAATGCCCAAACGGCCGCCAATGCAGCCATCACTCAGGCCGGTTATTCCCCCCAAGCCAGCGTCGTTAACCTCGGCGGCACGCTCTCCTACGTCTATTCGCCTCTTTACGGCTACGGGGCGCCCTATGGAACCCTGAAAGCCGGTCCCAACACCGTCAGCGGCGCCGGGGTTACGACCATCACGGGAGCGGTTTCCGCTTACGCCGGCCAGAACTATGTTTATCAAGGATTCCAGAATAATTGCGTGATTAACGGCACAAGCCCCAACTACAACGGCAGCACCTCGTTCATTTTCGGGGGCGACTCCGGCGGTCCCAGCCTCTCCGGCAACACGATCTTCGGCGTCCATTCCAGCTCAACGAGGAGCACACTCACTGGCAACCTCGGGAACGATCCGAACAGTCAAGTCGCCGACTCGACCGACACCTGGCAGGATGTCAACGTTTACAATTATTTGCCTTGGATCAATATGGAACTCGCCACACTCTCGATTCCTGAACCTTCCATCGGTTCTTTGGTTGTGGCCGGGGGCGTGATGATGATCGTCGTACGCCGGCACCTGCGCAAAGCCCGCACGGCGGGGAATCATTTCAAGACTGCGTGAGAGTTAACCGTCGTTGCCAGTCAGGCCACGATCGAAATCAAACGCCTGCAGTTGGACGGCAACCTTGGGATAAATATGTAAACTTCGCGGACGAAAATTGAGATTTCAACTCGACGGGCGGGCCAAAACGGTTCGCCCGTCGAGTTTTAATTTGATGAGTTGGATTGACGCCAGTCTGTTTCCGGGTGTGTATGACCTTTGTATCAAGCACGCCATCCGGGACAATGCCGTGCTGCCGGTGCTGTTTCTGGGCACGCTGGTGGCATTTGCCGGCGGGCTGTTGTTGTTTGGTGAGCGGAGCAACTGGCAGAAAATCACCGCTGTCCTCGGCATCCTTGCCGGTATCGTGCTGACCGTAACGGGGTGAAGAGCGTCTTACTATTTTGAGTTGCTTTGCTGCTTTTCCATCTGCTTTGCCAGTTCGTTGTATTTGGCGACGACCTCGTTCCGGTCTTTCACTTCATCGTTGTATTTCTGCACGAGGTCGTTGCGCTGGGTGACGAGGTTGGAAATGGCGACGTTTTGCCTGTCAATGCCGGCGTAGGCTTCCTTCAGCTTGGATTCCAGCGCGTCCACGCCGGCTTTGTATTGCGCGATTTCGTTGGTGGCATTTTCGTTCGCGAACTGCAATTGCTCGATTTGGGCCTTTTGCGAAATGATGAGTTGTTCGTTGGTCGCGGCCGTGGCCTTCATTTCGGTGAGGCTTGCGTCCATCTGGTTCACCTGATGATTCAAGGTGCCGATGGAGTTGGTGTAGTTTTGGATAGCCGCGTCGCGGTCGTAAACCATCCGGTTCAGGCTCTGGATCGTGGTGCGCTGGACGGTTTGCTCATACCATTGCCATGCGCAGAGACCGCAGAGGCAGAGGGCGAGGACGATGAACAGGTTGACTTGGAAATTTTTCATGGGGTCGGATGGTCGGGAACGGCGTTGACGGCAATGGCGACGCGCAGGATGCCGGCGCGCTTCACCAGATCAAGAACGAACATCACCGAGCCGTGCGTGGCGTCCTGCGCGCCGGTGATATAAACCGGCAGGTTCGTGTTCAAGCTGTAACGGTTCGTCAGCATGGTGAACAATTCGGGAAAGGCGATGGGTTTGTCGTCTGCCGAAACCTGGCCGTCCTGGTTCACGGTGAGATTTACGATGTCAGGTTTCTTCGATGGAGTCGCGAGCGTGGCGGTGGGCAGATTGGATTTGAGCGTGCGGACAATCTGCATCTGCAGAGTGACCATCATAAACGATGCGAGCAGGAAAAACATGATGTCAATCAGCGGAATGATTTCCAGCCGCGACTTCTTGTCCGGGATGGGCGTGCGGATTTTCATTTCATTTCAACCACGGATGGACACGGATGGACACGGATTTGTTCCGCGGTAGGGCGCGTCACTCCGCGTGCGCCGTTTGATGGCAACCGACGCTTCGGCGGGCAGAGGACTGCCCGCCCTACCATTCCGTGTTTATCTGTGTTCATCCGAGGTTCATTTTCAATTTGCATTCCGGCTATCAGTCATGAACGCGACCTTTTGGATGCCGACCGCGCGGACGGTTTGATACACCTTCACCATGTCGCCGTGCAGCGTGTCGCGGTCGCCGCTGATGTAAACCGGCACGTCCGGGTTGGCGTGGAAGCGGTCTTTCAAGACCGATGCGAGTTGGGCCAGCGAAATCTGCTTTTTCTCCAGCCACACCGCACCGGATTTGTCCACGGCAATGTTGACCATGTCCGGCCGGTAATCCTGCTTGGATTGCGAAGCGGGCGGCAGATTGACCTTGATGTTCTCCGTCTTGCTCATCTCCAGGGCCACCATCATGAACGACGCCAGCAGAAAGAACATGATGTCAATCAGCGGAATGATGACAATCCGCGAGCGGCGTTTCGGGATGGGCGAGGGAATTTTCATCGAGTTGTTTCAACCACGGATGGACACGGATGAACACGGATTTTCCAGATAAAGAAAAAACTTCCGACGGTCCACACTGACGGTTTAAACAGCATGGTTCCAAATTGAAATTTCTTCTTCATCCGTGTTTATCTGTGTTTATCCGTGGTTTACTTTTCATTTTTTTGGCAACAATTCTCAGTGGCTGGTGGCCTGGCCCGGCGCTTCCGGCTTGTGCAAATGGACAGTGTCGCCGGTTTTTCCGCCGCCGCCGACCAGAACTTCGACATTCGTGGCCGCCGTTTCCAGGTCAAACTGCAATTGCGCGACCTTGGCGGAGAAATAATTGAAAGGGACCAGCGAAAAAATGGCGATGGCCAATCCGCACGCCGTGGCAATCAGCGCCTCACCAATGCCGCCGGTGACGCCCACGACGGAGAGTTCGGCGCTACCGATGTTGAGAAAGGCGCGCATGAGGCCGGTGACGGTGCCGAGCAAGCCGAGCAACGGCGCAAGCGTGACGAGCGTGTCCATCACGGTGAGAAACCGCCCGGCGCGTTTCAGTTCAACGCCCGCCGCCAGTTGCAGCGCGCCGAGCAGCGAGCCGTGTGCGTGGCCGACGTGGTTGAGGCCGTGGTGAATTACGCGGATGATGGGATCATCCGAGCCGGCGGCGATTTGTTTGGCGGCGGGCACGTCGGCGTTTTCCAGCGCGGCGAGCAGTTGCTCCATTTTTTGCGGGTCGCGCTTCTGGCTTTCGCGCCACCACCAGAAGGCGCGTTCGCCGACGACGGCGACGGCGACGATGGCGCTGACGAGGATTGGCCACATGACGGGACCGCCTTTGAGGAAGAATTGAAGAACGATGTTTGCGAGCATAATTTTGGTTGGTTTCAGTTCAATTGCAGTCTGTAAGTGATGCTGGTTTGGAAAAGCCGCGTGCTGCTGTCGGTGGGAAGCCGCCAATGGCGCTTGATGAAATCCACCGTCGCGCGGTCAAGGAGAGGAAAGCCGGACGATTCCTTCACGTCCACGGAAATGACATTGCCTGCGTCGTCACCGTTCAACACCAGAACTACCGTGCCTTGCTCGCCCGTTTGCAAGGCGATGGGGGGATACGGCGGCTCGGGTCTCTCACCGCCCGCGCCGGTGTTGAAGAGCGAGCCAATGCGCACCGGGATCACCTGCGGTGCGGAGGCGAGCGCGGCGTCTGCGACAAGCGTGCCGGCGGTTGGAACGCCGAAGTTGACATTTGGCGCGTTCGGCAGAGCGACGAGAACGCGCGGCTGATTGTTTGGTTGCGACATTTGTGCTTTCCGCTCGGGGGTTGTCTGCGGCGGCAACACTGTCGGCTGGACGACGACGGGAACTTCTTCACGGATGGGCGGGACCGGTTTGATGGCGACGACACCGCGTCGCGCGCCGAAAATGCCAATCAGCAGGAAAAGGATGCAAACCGAATTCACCCAGGCGAGCCGCTGATTGCGGTCCCGGTTTGCCGGAGGAAGGCAGTACCGGGCCAGCTCGTTTTTCAACTCGTAGCCGGGTGCTGTTCGATTTGCATCCATGATGGTCTTTGAAACAGATTTATTCAAAACGTCAGGCTCAATGAGCCAAAGAAACCGAGCCGCTCGCCGTATTGCGCGGCGTTGACGCCGACACCGGAGCCGCTGCGGAGTTGGTAGATGTTGTCCGTGAGGTTCACGACATCGAGCCGCGCCACCAACTTCTGGTTATGGGGCAGTTTGAAACTCTGTGCCGCGCCGAGGTTGACCGAGTAGTATGCCGGAACCGAGCTATCGTTAGGCGTGTTCACGCTGGTTCTCAGGCCACTGCCGTAAATCGCATCCGTATAAAGCTGCGTGCTGTAGTGGTCGCCTTCCTGCCACGTGTAAGACGCGCCGAACGAGCCGGTGACTCGTTGATCATGATCCAGGTAAATCCAGTGATTTTGGACGTAAGCCAAATCGCTTGGACTGAACAGGAACTGCGAGGACTCCCAATCCTCGCCATACGCCTGCGACCAAGCGATATTGGCATAAGCGGAAAAACCGCCTTGATTGTAAGAGCCGGTGAATTCCAGGCCGTAGATTCGGCCTTTGGCGTAGTTGAACGCCGAAAGGATGAGCGTCTGCCCGAACAGGCCGTCATCCAGTTGATGTTTGGCGGTTTTGTAATAACCGTCCACGCCCACTTGCAGATGTTTGGTGATTTTCTGGCTGATGCCGGCGTCGAAATAATTCGCGCGTTCGGCCTGGACTGGATCGTCCTGTTGGACGGCAGATTCATTTGATGTGTTATTGAAAAGGGCCACGGAAGTCGCCGGCACATTTTCCACCGGCGGCGGCGTGAAGTAACGTGCGTAACCGGCGTGCAACGTCGTCCAGTCCGTCGGCTGATAAATCACGTTTACGCGCGGACTCGGTTGATTGGCTTTGAGGAAGGAGGAATAATATTCGTCAAATCGCGCGCCGTAATTGATGGTCACCTCCGGCAGGATTTTCCATTCATCCTGCACATATGCCCCGGCAAACAAACCATGAAGCACTGCGTTGTCAGGCATGGGAAACGGCGCGCCGGTCGGATTGCCGGCCCCATCCAGAGCGAACACCGTCGTGGTCGAATCAGCGGAAACATATTCGTCCAGCAACAACACGCCGCCGCGAATCGTGTGTTTATCACCAAGGGCGTAACTGGCGTCAGCCTGCAGCCCGCCGGAATACAATTGCCGGTTGACGTCGCTGGCCACGCCATTGAAGAAAAGATCGCCCACCGGGTCCGGCGTGAAATGCACGTCACTGTTGCGGCCAAAAACAGAGGCTTGAAAATTCAAATCGCCCGCCGATTTCTGGTAGGTGACCACGCCGTAATAGTTTTGTTCGTTTTGATTTTCATTCAACGTGGATGAATCAAAAGTTGCCGGCCCGGCCGTTGAGTTCCACGCGTTGCCGCCGGGGGCAGTGCCAACCTGCTGTCCCGGTGTGTTGGGCACCTGAAAATCACTGTCGGACGCGCTGCCCATCACCGTGACCCGGCTGGTGTCGCTCAGAATGCGCGAGGCATAGAGGAACGATTTGTACTGGTACGTCTGGTCGTGGAACGCATGTGTGCTGGGCGTCGGGTTTTCAATGCCCAGACTGTTCTGGTCGTAACTGCCGTCCACAAAGTAATCCCATTTTCCTTGCGAGCCGCCGTATTCAAAGCTCGGACGGAACGTATCATAGCTGCCGCCATACAGGGACATTTGACCACCGTTTTCAAACGCACCACTTTTGGTGTGAATATCCACGACGCCGGCGGTGCGGAAGCCGTAGGCCGCTGGTAATGCGCCGGTGATGAGTTCCATGGAATCCACAAACCGCGGATCGAGTTCCAACCCGAACCCGGTGATGCCTTCCGGCAACAGCACGTCATTGATGCGATATTGCAGGTTTGCGTGCTCGCCGCGCACGTGCAAATCGCCGTTCACCGCCGAATCCTGCGCCACACCCGGCGCGCGCAAGATGACCTCGTTGAACGGCGCATTGGCGCCCTGGGACAGGTTTTGGATTTGTTCCTTGGTGAACGTATGGGCGGTTGCGCCCAGGTCGGGAATGATTTGATCCCGCGCCCTGTCCAGCTTGCCCACGACAGTGATATTGCCGAGGTTGGTGACATTGGTCGAACTGCCTGACTCGTCGGCCTTGGCCACCGACACTTCATTGGTCTGGGCCAAAGCCGTCCCGCCACCGGACAGGGCCACCGAAGAGATGACCGCCCAATAAACTCTGCTCTTTCTGCTTTTATATTTTTTCCGCTCTCTAACATTTTTCATAAATTCAATGGGTTAAAATTTTCAAATCACTTCCGCGAATCTCCACAGACCCACGCTTTGCGAAATGCCATACGGCAACACGCAAAGATTTGGTTTAAGAAACACCTTCAGACCCGGCGACCGGCCAAAGTCTGAATTCAACCGAATTAAGAAACGGAACGGAGAGCGGGCGGAGCGCGGCCTTGGGGAAGATTTTCAATGGCTGGACTGAAAATGGGAAAAATGAAGTACTGGACGGTCTGAACTAAAACGGTTGGTTCGGGAACGATGATTTCGCAAGTGGCGGAATCCATTTTCCCCAACGCGAGCATCGTGACGGCGCAATCGTGATCCTCCTTGCCCGCGTCATGGTGAATCATTTCGTGCAGCGCGGGGCACGCCGCCATCGCGTCCAGCAACAGGACGACGCCCACCAGCAAGGCGGCTAGGGCCGGTTTGCCAATTTGGACAAAATGGCGTTTCATGTATTGCAAGTCATTTGCAGTTCAGCAGGCGACATGCCAACGGCCAGCGGCTTTGAGAACTCCCGGCCGCAGATCGCCGCCGGTCGAGTGTTTTCATTTGATGGTTGGACGGCCTGGGGAACCGCAGGTGCCACCGGTTGGCCTTCTGCCTCAAACTGTTTTATGAGCACGGCTACGGTCAGGCCCGCCAGCAGGGCGACCGATAGTTTGAACCGGTCGTGGGAGTGAAATTGCAATTCCGGCAGCAAATCGCTGCTGGCGATGCACAGGAACGTACCGGCGCAGAACGCCAGCGCGCAACCGAGGAAAATCACATCCGAACCGGCAAATACACTCGCGCCCAAATAGAACAAAACCGCGCCAATCGGGCTCACCAACGCAAACAATCCATTCAACAGATGCCGTGAAAACCGCGAACTGCCGCCCGCCGTCATCAAGGTGGAGATGGCCATGGCGTCGAACGGCTTGTGGAGAATCACCACCAGGGCCACGCCCAGGCCCGCCAGTTGGACATGACCACGCGCTCCGGCTTCGACCGCCGCGGCCAGGGCGAGACCGTCAAGTAAAGAATGCAGAGTCAATCCGAGCGCTGTACCGACCCAGGACAGTTGCTGGGCGGATTTATCAGCCAGCGTGTGAGCATGATGTGCATGGTCATGTTCGTCAGAGCCAGGCTGCCCGTGATCACAATCTTCCGGATCGCCTTCGGCCGAATCATGGTGATGAAAATGAAAGAAACGTTGGAGAAAGAACATGGCCAGGAATCCGCCGAGCACCCACGCCGCCACCCGGTCCAGCGAATGCAACTGTTCGTTGGCGTCCGGCAGGAAATGGAGCAGGGCGATACCGAGCATGAGACCGGCCACGAAGCTGATGGCCATTTGGAGGCGCCGGTGGGTGGGCTGGATAATCAACAGCAGCCAGCCGCCCGCCAGCGAGGCCAGCAACACCAGCACACAATAAATCACCAGCAGCCAGACCGGGGTCATGATATTAATTGCAAATCATTTGCAATTTAACAAAAGGCGACGGCGGCGCAAGTGTTATTTTGCAGTGGTAGCCGCGTTTGTGAAAACGCGGTGGCGAATCGCCGCGCTTTTACAAGCGTGGCTGCAGTGTGCGGCCGGCAAGTTCACCGACCGCAACAGTGCTTGAATTTCTTGCCGCTGCCGCAGGGACAGGGGTCGTTCCGGCCCACCTTCGGGCCGGTGCGGACCGGTTTGGCTTTTTCCGCCGCCGCCGCCGCTTCGCTGACGACGTCACTGGGTTTACCGTTCACCCCCCCGGTGGCAGTCCCGGTCGTTGTACCCCCAAAGGCACTGGTCGCCTGGTGCAACGTCTGGCGCGGAACGTTCTTCAGGAAGTTTTCAAACGCCATCATGGAAGACGCGCTGCGGAAGACGTTGTGGCAAATTTCACTTTTGATGTTGACCATCAATTCGTCGAAAATTTTGTACGCCTCGGCCTTGTACTCGACGAGCGGATCGCGCTGGCCGTAACCGCGCAAGCCGATGCTGTAACGCAGGCTGTCCATCTCGTAAAGGTGCTCCTGCCAGAGCTTGTCAATCGCGCTCAAAATCGTGTAACGCTCGACCACCGCGAGTTTTTCCGGCTCCTCAAAACTGATTTTCAACTCGTACGACTGACGGATCTTGTCGCTGATGAAAATACAGACGGCAAATTGCGCCGGGCTGAGGCCCTCGAAAACCGAGCCGGGCACAGGTGTTTCCTTGCCGGAGTTGGCGGCCTTGATGATTTCGGCTTCGGGCATGCCGAGCGGGAAATTCAAATTCACCCAGTCGGCCAGCGGACGGATGTTCCATTCATTCGGCTCGGCGTCGGCGTCGGTGAATTGCTCGACTTTCAGGATGACCACTTCCTCGATGATGTCCATCAGCCGGTCGCGCACGTCCGCGGCGTTGATGATTTCGTTGCGGAAGCCGTAGATGACCTCGCGCTGCTTGTTCATCACGTCGTCGTATTCGAGCGTGCGTTTGCGGATCTGGAAATTGTGCTCCTCGACGCGCTTTTGCGCCTGCTGGATGGACCGGTTCAACAACGGATGCGACAGTTCCTGGCCTTCCTCAAGGCCCATTCTTTCCATCATCTTTACGATGCGATCGGAGCCGAACAGCCGCATCAAATCGTCCTCGAGGGAAATGAAAAAGTGCGATGACCCGGGATCGCCCTGGCGCGAACAGCGACCGCGCAACTGGCGGTCAATGCGCCTTGACTCGTGCCGTTCGGTGCCGAGCACGTGCAGCCCGCCGGCCACTTTCGTCTGCGGTGTGAGGTTGAAAACAGCGGCTTCGGGACTGTTTGCGTCAATCGTGCGGACTTCCCGGGTCGTGTGCTCTGTCAGTTTGTAGAGGTTCTCGCCTCTCTTTTCGGGATGCGGTTCGCACGCCACGTCCCACAACACCCCTGGCCCGAGTTTGATGTCCGTGCCCCGGCCGGCCATGTTCGTGGCAATCGTGATGGCGCCGCGCTGGCCGGCACGCGCGACGATTTCGGCCTCCTGTTGATGATATTTTGCGTTGAGAACGGAGTGAATCAAACCGTCGCGCTTCAACATCCGCGACAGCATTTCGCTGGTTTCCACGCTGACGGTGCCAACCAGAATCGGGCGGCCCTGCGCGTGCAATTCCTTGATTTCCGCAACCACGGCATTGAATTTCTCGCGTTTGGTTTTATAGACCGAATCATGCTTGTCCTTGCGGATGTTCGGCTGGTTGGTCGGAATCGTCAGCACGCCGAGTTTGTAAATGTCGAGAAATTCCGTTGCCTCGGTTTCCGCCGTGCCGGTCATGCCCGCGAGTTTCTGGTAGAGTCGGAAGTAATTCTGAATGGTGATGGTGGCGAGCGTCTGGGTTTCGTGCTCGATTTCGACACCTTCTTTGGCTTCCACGGCCTGGTGCAAACCGTCGCTCCAGCGGCGGCCGCTCATGAGCCGGCCGGTGTGTTGATCCACAATGATGACCTTGTTTTCCTGCACGACGTATTCCACGTCCTTCTGGTAAAGGCTGTACGCTTTGAGCAATTGCGAGATGGAGTGGATTTTTTGGGCCTTGGTTTCAAAATCCTGTTGCAACCGGGTCTTGGCCTCCATGCGTTTGCGCGGGTCGGCCTCCGGGCCCACGTCAATGTCGTGCAGCAAGGTCGTTAAATCGGGCAGCACAAAGGCTTCCGGGTCTTGGGGGCTGATGGCGTTGCGGCCTTTTTCGGTGAGATCGGCGTCGTGGCTCTTTTCGTCAATGGCAAACAGCAATTCCTCCTTTTCCCGGTAAAGGTCCACCTTCTTCTGGTCCTTGTGCAAATCCAGTTCGGCCTGGTTCATCAGCCGCAGGTTGTCGGGATTTTCCAGAAGTTTCAGCAGCCCCTCGGATTTCGGCTGGCCGGTCTTGACCCGGAACAGCAACCGGCCGAGTTCGTTTTCCAGTCCCGCCCCGTCTTGTACATTTGAACCATCGGCGGGATTCAATTTCTTGATCAACGACTCCGCTTCGGACAAGAACCGGCCGCACAGCCGTTCCTGCGCGCGGACCAGCGACTCGACCGTTGACTTCCATTGCGCGTATTGCTCGTCATAAGTGTGCAGCGACGGGCCGCTGATGATGAGCGGTGTGCGCGCCTCGTCGATCAGGATTGAGTCCACTTCGTCCACAATGGCGTAGTGATGCCCGCGCTGGACCTGGTCCTCCTTGCGCACGGCCATGCCGTTGTCGCGGAGATAATCGAAACCGAATTCGGCGTTTGTGCCGTAGGCAATGTCGCAATAATACTGCTCGCGCCGGACCTGCGGCGACTGGTCGTGCAGGATGCAACCAACGGTGAGGCCGAGAAATTTATAAATTGCGCCCATCCACTCCGAGTCACGCGCGGCAAGATAATCGTTCACCGTCACCACATGAACGCCGCGGCCGGTGAGGGCGTTGAGGTAAATCGGCATGGTGGCGACGAGCGTCTTTCCTTCACCGGTGGCCATTTCAGCGATTTTGCCTTTGTGCAACGCAATCCCCCCGATGAGCTGCACGTCAAACGGAATCATCTCCCAAACCACGGGATGCCCGCGCACGACCACTTCCGATTTACGCTCCGTCAGCCGGCGGCAGGTGTTTTTGACGACAGCAAAGGCTTCGGGTAGAATTTCATCGAGTGCGGCGGCCAGCTCCTTTTTGCCCTGAATCGGCGCCAGGCGCGCCTTCCAGTCGGCGGTTTTCCGGCGCAACTCGTCGTCAGAAAGCTTCTGGAGGCCGGCCTCAATCTCGTTAATTCGGTGGACAACCGGCCAGAATTTTTTCAGTTCGCGGTCATTCCTCGACCCGAAGATCAGTTTTATGAGCCCAATCATGACAATTTGCGAAAATAGCAGGTGACACGCTACGCGAGGAAATGCCCATCGTCAAAACGAATCGGCGGCGGGCGTGGCGGCCGTGTTGACTCAGGATAAATGTTACCGGGGCGGGGAGCTGGACGAGGGGTTTGGCTCTTCGTTGACTCAAGATCGTGGTTACCCAAACAACGAACATGAGTCTGCCCAGCAAACGGGAGTATTTA
>Ga0209517_10000495_pt1 | contig 67039 bp, 54 predicted proteins | sample PeaSoiMetSII2010_FD_187695 | JGI IMG/M metagenome (GOLD analysis project Ga0209517, IMG submission 187695) | Peat soil microbial communities from Weissenstadt, Germany - SII-2010 (SPAdes) (version 2) | ecosystem: Environmental > Terrestrial > Soil > Wetlands > Peat | place: Germany... | reverse complement strand
ACAATTGGACACTCGCACGAAGCCGATCAAGCCTGGGTTTCGGACCTTCTTGCAGTTCGTCTCCCCCTGTATCCCAAGCTCGCCATTCGACTGATCAGTCAGTTCCCAATCGAGTTGGTCAGGAGTGTTCTAGCAGGCGAACTGAATCTGGCCCTGGTGACTGCACCGCCGGAGGACTCTCAGATCACGGCCGCACCATTCGCTCTGACGCCGCTCTATGCGGCTCTTCTAGAAAGCCACGCGGCTGCCCAAAAGGAGCAACTCGTACTCCAAGATCTGGCAAAAGATGAATGGATTCTGTTCGCGCGCCGAGTTCACCCCATAGTTCATGACGCAATCATGAAAACGGCACGACGTGAGGGGATCGCTGCCAAACATGCGCACGAGATTATTACGGCTGAACACGCGGTTCACTTGGTATCTGAGCACGTTGGCGTGGCCATCCTCACCAAACCTACGGCCCTTGGCTTTCGCGCTGAAGGTGTAGTGGTAAAGCCGCTTTCTGATACCTCATTGTGTTTCCAAACGTGTGTGATTATGAGAAAGGACGATGATTCACGATTGGCAAACGAGTTCGCTCGGTCCTTCCTCCGCAGATATACACCCCAGCGCCTACCACCAAAGCCAGTTGCATTGTCGCCGTCCGCCCGAGTTGTCAGCATGAAAAAGGCAACCGGTCCGCCGCGCCCGTGACAACACAGCGTCGCCGGTGCCGCGTCCGAGGCTATTTCTCCAGATTCTATAATGTCCTTCTGTTCGTCTATTTGCGCCGGGTCCTCATTCTGTAGGGATGACCTCACCTAGAGCTTATGTGGACCGATGATCGGACATTGCGAGTATGCGTCGCTGAGAACCAACACGTGCGACCTGGCGCGTGTGATCGCCACATGCAGTACCTTGCGGCTCTTGGGGTAAGGTGCAGGGTCATCTTTCCAAACACACGGGGAACTGTATCGTTCCCTGTAAAGGACGACACCGTCGAACTCTTTACCTTTGCATTTGTGCATATTCATAACGTGGATGCCTCGCAGCTCATCGGTCCCCGAAAGAAGCTGTTCCTGCGCAAGGGCGTTATCTAGGGCTCCACGCGCTCCGGCGTAGCAGCCATAAGCGAGCCAAAGCTCGGAAAGGTTTGCGGCTATCCGTTGCCCTCGGTTGAAGGCAACCAGGTAGTCAAGGGCTTCCGCAACCGAAATCAGCGTTGAGTCGCCCGCAGCGCGCAACGCGCGCTTTACCTGTGTCCAGTCACCGTGCGGGCTGCCAACGTGCCCAATTCCCGTTGTTGTTTGCAGCAGCGTATCAATGGCGGTGACCAGATTGACGCTGGGCAGTCGCCCCGAACGTGCCTTGACCGCCCAGACGGCAAATCTCTTGGCGGATTGCAACGCGGTCTTTCCACCCTTAGCCTTGTATGCCGCGGACAAGAGATCAAGAAACGTTGCCACGTCCTCGTGGCGCTGCCGCATGTCCTTCGGTTCCAACAGAAACGCACCGATGCGACTCGCCAACATGACAAACGCCTCATCGAAGAAAACCTGGTGCGGGATGGTTTTATCCTGCCGCAGCGCAGCTGAAATAATCGCGACACCGCTTCCGTAAGAAGCAATCAAGCCGATGCTCTCCGCCGTCTTGCCTGTGGAATCCCGAATGGCTTTACTGATGATGCCGATGCTTTGGCGAATTGCCCTATCTCTATATTTCGCGTTCGCCCGGAACCGTAGTTGTGAAACGCTCTGGTACTTCGCGCCTCGGATGCGACCGTGAAGCACATCCCGAGCAAAAGCTACGATCTCGGTTCCGGGACTTCTGTTGTTGTCATCGCCCAAATCGACTTCAATGGGCTGAAGAGATGCCCGGATTTGGTCAACGCGCTCCGGACCAACACCGGGGAGATGGTCGAAGATTAGCTGATCAAGGTCGGCGAGACAGATCACCTGAGACTTCACAGAAAGCGCCTTGATGCACGACCATTGTTCCTCGCCAGTGTCTTGTGCCTCGTCGACTAGAATCAGAGGATAGCGGCTCGCCACGCGATCGCGGATGCGCTTAGCGCGCGCCAATAGCTCGGCCGTCAGCGGCGCAAAAAGGTCAAAGCAGACTCGGCCTTCCTCACGAAATAACCGGAGCCTAACTTCCTCCCATTCCGTCCAACCGGGATCGGCACGCTCAATGCCGTCGCGCATCGCTCTTTCATCATGAGCAAGCACGATCGAAAGCCGCTTCGGCGCCCGAAGCAAGTGACCATGTGTTTGAAGAATTCCCCAAAAAAAGGAGTGGAAAGTCTGCATTGACAATGCGGAACGCTTGCCGCTCGGCACCTTGTCTTTAACGGCGTCGGCAATTCGAGCCACAGCGGCTCTGGAGAAGCTAAGAAAGAGGATGCCTTGTCCAGGTCGAAGCCCTTTATCGATGCGGCTGACTGCCTTCAAGAGGGCGAGTGTGGTTTTTCCGCTGCCAGGCCCACCGAGAACAAGGCCGTGACCTGTGGCTTCCAGAATTGCCTTATGCCGTTCGTCGAGGAGCAACGTCACATTCCAACCTCGCCAGGAGGAGTGGATTGCGCCGCGGCGGGAGGGGTGGGGTTTGCCGACTCTTCCCCTGTCGCTTCCATCGGCGGAATTGGCGCGGGCTTGGGAAAAAGCGCGTAAATCGACTTCAGAAATCCAAGGATAGTCGCCGGCAGCTCGGCAAAGTCGCAAAAGTCGATCAATCGGCCCGCATATCCGCTACCCTTTTCCTTTTCCAAGACAGAGTAGGCGACAGCCTTAACCTCATTCGCCGCGGGCATTACGGCGGGCAGCACGAGGGTTGGTTTTTCCCCTGAATCGCGCAGGTCCAACAGGAACTCCCAAAGTCGCGCAACAGGAATTTCCTCCACGAGCAGTTTCTCCGTGCCCGAATACGCCGTCTGACACGGAATGTCGAAATTCTGTTTGAATTTTTGCTCATCCTCTGCCTTGCGTTTCTTCGCGTCGTATAACGCGAATACTTGCACATGCAGGGCCTTGAAAAACGCGCCGAACTCAGGCATCGATCCGTCGCCGTCCGTGCTAATAATACTGACGCCGGACAAATCGAGCGGATAAAACCCGTCTGGGTCGGATTCCTCCATTTTCTCCGCTGTGGCCAGCAAAGCGTCCTTTTCCGTCACACCTTCGCAGACGATTACTCCACGGCCCAGCATTCCCTCGGCAAGCCCCCGACGAGCATGTCGGCGATACGTTTTTCCCTTGAGTACTGACGATCCAGGAAGGCAGATCGCCGTAAGCGTTCCGTCCCCGTCTTTTCTGAGTATCTGAATTTGCGCTGGGTCGAAGCGTTCGATGAGGTACGGTGAATGAGAGGTGACCAAGCACTGCGTTGTGTTTTGGAGCAGATAATTGGCAATGCGCCGTTGCGTGTGCGGGGGTAGGGCAATCTCCGGTTCCTCCATGGCAAAGATCACATTGTCTTTCTTAATCTCGGCGATAAAGGTCAGCAACGCGAGAACCAGCGTATTGAGCGTGCCCGTCCCGACCTCCTGGAAGGGAACCGGGTCCTGACCGGCCGACGTTTTAAGGAAGAAACTAATTGTCTTTCTGAGGTGCTCTCGCGTCAGCTGCGACACGAAAAGCTGCGTGGCGGGACCATTTGTTTCCAGGTGGATATACTGGCCAAGGCGTTTTTCGATATTTTCCAACACCGGCCCCAAATCGGCGGCCCCCTCATGGATTGGAGGGTCAAGCTCTCTCAGCCGCTTGATGGTGGTTTCCCAGATCCCTGTGCGAATGTCACGTTGTTTGAGGATAATGTCCAGAAGCGACCCGCGCTCAAGACTCAACGCGCGGGATCCGGTGCGAAGAGCGCGTAGATACAAGAAGCCGAAGAGCCGTTTTATGTTTCTTGGAACTCCGGCAAGCCCGCCCTCGGAATTCAGCGGGCCGTCGACGAAAAACGTTTGGGCCTCAAACTCGTCTTCCTCCCGATTGTACGAAGCGATGGTTTTGAGCCTGAGACATTCGCATACGCGAGGATCATCGACGACATCAGCCTCGCCCTGAGCCAGGACATCTTTTTTGTCTAAATGCCAATGATGAGCGTGTGGAGCGCACTTGTTGGCGACTTCCTCGGAGAGTTCGGTCAATGTTACATCAATCTCGATCGGGATTGGTGTCTCGCCATCATCCTCAAGGTATCGCGCGTTGTAAAAATCAAATTCCTCGACTGGAGGAAATTTTGACAGACGCTCCGGACCAAGCACTAATTCGAGGGCTTCGCAGACGGTGGATTTTCCGACATTGTTCGTACCGAGGAGCAGGGTATGACCGGCGAAGTCAAGACAGGCGCTCTTGATACCGCGAAAATTCTTGATCTCCAGCCGTGCAACTCTCATACCTACGCCTTCCAACTAGAGTTACCGTCACTGCTAGGACCTAGCTTATCAGTCTGTCTTCCTCAAAACGGGATGTCCTCGTCGAGAACTGTCTCCATTCCGTGCGTTGAGAGACTCGCGACCTCAGCGATGTATGGTCCTCGTCATCCCGTGCCTCTCCCTGTGACCCACTAACGGACGGGTTCGGAGTCAACCTAACAGCCGCAGGCTAGCGTCAAGGCACTTTTCGCGGCATAAACGATGATTCCCTACGGGCTGCCCCTCATTTATTCCACGGTTACCTGTGACGCCGCGCCTTCAGTGCGGCTGTTCCCGTTGCCTCTCTCGCCCCCGCCGTGGGGGTCACATCAAGAAAAGAGGCAAACACCATGACGACGAAGACTCTCAGCACAAGCGACCTGGCGCAGTTCACCGGCAGCGAAAACTGGTATCGGCACGGGATCAACCGCAACGTTCTCTACACCGACGGCGCGCAGCACGTTGCCGAGCACGGTGGGGCGTATTGGCTTCTGGACGAAATCGCGATCATTCAGCCCTACAACAAGGCTGTCGCTGCCGAGGAATTTCAAGTCTGGAAGCTCGCCGTACGTCCCGAGCGAACCGCCATGCTGACGTGCGATGATGGCAACGGCAACATCGTGTTCACCAAGGAGATCGAGCACACGGATTTTCCGCTGGATGAAATCACACTGTACTTCGCCAACAACGTGATCCACTTGCCGAGCGAGTACTGAGCAACGTTAAGCCCGCGCTGGCGTCCTGACTGGCGCGGGTTTTTGTTTCACCTCGCATCAGCCGATGGAAGCTTCCGAGCCGCGTATCGGTCATTTCTGACCCAGCTATTCCTGTTCGGAATAGCTATCGCCCGAGAATTCATTGGACAATTAACGCGTCTGGAATCAAGTTGGTTAACATGCAACGGCGGTTGGGGTCGCACCATGTCTGACTTCGCTCGAAGACCAATAGAGCCATCTCGGGCCTTCCGTCCGGTTTCCGCCGGGTCAGCCTTAGCCTCTACTGATCTATCCAACGAGAAGCACTACTCGGTTATCGAGATTGCAAAACTCTGGGCGCTCAGTGAGAAGACGGTTCGAAGGATTTTCGAGCAGGAACCAGGCGTGATCCAGTGGAGCAGGGAAGAAACGGTGCACAAACGCGGATATCGAACGTTGCGCGTGCCAGAAACCGTTCTTCATCGCGTTCATCGTAGGCTCCGCAAAGCAAGCTGACAGTCATCGACGGTTGCGGTAAAAGCACCCAGAGTTGCTAAGCGTGCTTCTCCAGCAGGCGCAGTCCCTGGAGCTGCCAGCTCTTCTCCACCGACGAAACTAATTGTTCCTGGCGGGCCCTGACGAAGGGAGCGTAATGCCGCTCGGTGGTCTTTACGCTGGCGTGTCCCAACAGAATGGACACTTGGTCAATGGGAACGCCTGCCAGCAGTAGTTCTACGGCAAATGTGTCCCGGAGCATGTGTGGGTGGGCTCTTTTGTCGAGTTTTGCCCACTTGAAGAGGCGCTGCAGACTGGCGTGCCAGCAGTTGCTGGCGCGATAATGTAATCCATTTCCTGTCCAGAAGAAGTACCGGGAGTTGCTGTTCGGCAGCGTGCGCAAGAGCTCGACCAGGTGAGGCGGCAGAGGTACGTATACCGGCAGCCCGGTTTTTTGCTGGTAGAGAAATAATCGATTTCCCGTCAGGCGCGCCCGCTCAAGCGTTACCGAATCATTCAGACGGAGTCCGCCATAGCGCATGAGAAGCAAGAGAGCCCGCACCCGGACCCGGTGTCCGGGGTTCGTGTTCCAATGAGACAGATCGTAAGTTACGTTCACCAACTTCTGAAACTCTTCTTGCGAAAAATAATCAGTGGGCACCGGTCTGACCTTGATTGGACCCAATTCTTCGACAGGGTTCTGCTTCAGCCAACGCTTACGCACACAGTACGAGAAGAACGAGTGCCAGCGTTCCTGCCGTTTCTGGGCCGTGATAGGTGCGACCTTCCATGATCGACTGAGCAAGCCGAGTTCGTCGTCGCTGAATTCGTCAATGTAGGTCAGACCTCGACTGTGCGCAAAGCCAACCAGCTCACGCTGCATCAGCGAAAACTTGTAAAGCCAGCTGTGCGAGAGGCGTTGTCCCTGCTTCCTGGCGATGAATGCGTCGAGCGCCGCCTCGACGGTCACCCGTGCCGGCGACGGGTCGGCCGCATTGGCATCCATCAGGCGGGCCTTCTTTTCCGCGCGCTCCCAGGCGCGGGTGCGGGCGCTGACGCGCACGAACGCGCCAGTGGTTTCGACGCTGCCCATGATCCATTTCGGGCAGTGGCAACGTCTGTAATAGGGATCAGTCTGCGTGCAAGGAGGGTAGTGACGAGTGTAGACGCTGAGCATGAATGCCTCCGGGAGAAGGTGAGCCCGCCGAAAGCATTGTACGATAATTGTACGAAACTTGGTAGCTGCCTGTAACCTATTCAATCTACAGCATTAAAATTGGTGCGGAAGGGGGGATTTGAACCCCCACGCCTTTCGGCGCCACCCCCTCAAGATGGTGTGTCTGCCAGTTCCACCACTTCCGCAGGGATGCGAAACGATTACCTTCGAGGCTGCCTCAAGATTATAGCAAAAGCCCCATCGCACGAAGGCACAGCATTTGGACCGCATGCGACAAAGGCACGACCGTAAGGCCGTGCCTTCACCGAATCAAAGCCTGATGGTGATCCAGAAGGTTCAGTCCCCGGAAGGAAGCAGCATCTCTTCGGGGCCAGGCTCAATCCTGACGGGCGTATGCGGACAATCCCCGAGAATCGGCTGGCAAGCCGCATCGGGGCCATGTTCCGGCCGGACGATCGGCTTCTTCTCGCCAAACTGCTCGGCTTCGGTGGACCCAGCCAGCGCCATCGTCGACGCTAGTCCTCCGCTGATCACCTGCTGTACCTGGTCAAAGTATCCCGTACCCACAAAGCGCTGGTGCTTTACAGCTTCGTACCCGTACTGGGTTTCCCGGCTGAATTCTTTTTCCTGCAGCCGAGAATAGGCCGTCATACCGGCGGTTTTGTATCCGCGCGCCAGCTCGAACATGCTGAGATTAAGCGCGTGGAAACCTGCCAGGGTCACAAACTGGAACTTGTATCCCATGCGGGCCAGTTCCGGCTGGAAGCGCGCAATCGTGGCCTCATCCAGGTGCTTGCGCCAGTTGAAGCTGGGCGAGCAATTGTAAGCCAGCATTTTTCCGGGGTACTTCGCGTGAATCGCGTCGGCGAACTGCCGCGCTTCTTCCAGATCGGGATGCGAGGTCTCGCACCAGAGCAAATCCGCGTAGGGTGCGTAAGCCAAACCGCGGGCGATGGCAGACTCGATGCCGCCGCGAATGCGGAAAAAGCCTTCGGTCGTGCGTTCGCCCGTGCAGAAAGCACGGTCGCGGGGATCAATGTCGCTGGTGAGCAGGTGAGCACTGTCGGCATCGGTGCGCGCCATGATGAGTGTTGGTACGCCCATCACATCCGCGGCTAAACGCGCGGCTACCAACTTCTGAACCGCCTCGGTCGTGGAAACCAGAACCTTTCCGCCCAGATGTCCGCACTTCTTCGCCGACGAAAGCTGGTCCTCGAAGTGCACGCAGGCGGCGCCAGCCTCGATCATGCCCTTCATCAGTTCGAAGGCGTTGAGCGTGCCGCCGAAACCCGCTTCGGCGTCAGCCACGAGCGGAGCAAACCATGTCTGCGACGGGGACACTTTGCCTTCGGCATGATGCACCTGGTCGGCGCGCTGCAGCGCATTGTTGATGCGCCGGCACAGGTTCGGAACGCTGTCCGCCGGGTAAAGGCTCTGGTCGGGATACGTTGTGCCCGCGTTGTTGGCGTCGGCGGCCACTTGCCAGCCGCTCACGTAGATCGCCTTCAACCCAGCTTGCACCTGCTGCACTGCCTGATTGCCGGTCACTGCGCCCAGCGCGTTGACGTAGGGCTCGCTGTGAATCAGCTCCCACAACCGCTCTGCTCCCATGCGGGCCAGCGTGTGCTCGATGTGAATGGAACCGCGCAGGCGAAGCACATCCTCGGCTGTATACGGGCGCTCCACACCCTTCCAGCGCGGGTTGTTCGTCCAGTCCTGGCTCAGGCATTGCTGGGCGAGAGCATATTGCTCGGTTCGGTCCTCTTCGCTCAAAAATGGCTGGCGGTTGTGTTGGGGAGTTGAGGGTTGCTTGCTGTGTCCATTTCCGTTAACCGACATTTGTAATTCTCTCCTCGAAAGTCTTCCGTAGTTGTAGTGGACCGGTTATACCGGGTTGAATTCTCCGTTGACGATCATGGCTTCGCTGATTTCGCGGGCACGGCGGAAGCGGTCTGCTTCTTCGGTTTCTGCGCTGGCCGGTAGCTCTCGCAGCAGCCGCTCCAGCTCTTCATCAAATACCCGAGTGATGAAGTCCGGCGTGTGCTTCACGGCCTCGCCACGTTCGTCTTTGATCGAGACCAGATCGCGATGCAGCACGCGCTGCGCGATCATGAGGCGATAGATCCGATCGGTGGCCAGGTCCTCCATGTAGCCATCGAGCAGGCTGGCGCCGTTGCCGCTCAACACGCCATGCCGGTAGCGAATCACGGTGCGCACGGCCGCGCGCGTTCCTTGCACAGTCCGCTCGCCGACGCCCGCCGGCGCCGGCCGCAGGTCGGGATAGCGGCTCGCATTCCTGGGCCGCGATTGCAGTTGGTTCGGGAAGGGAAACTGTGCCACGGCGATGGCATTCTGATCCGGATGCCCTGTCCAGGCCCCGTCCATCAGGCAGTCTGCCTCATTCTTCTTGTCCTGCTCTAGAACCGCCAGCGCGCGGGCATTCAGTGGCGCATCCTCGCGGCTGGGGTACAGCGCAGTCATCCCGCCAATCGCCAGAATTCCGCGATGGTGGCAGATTTCGGGTATCAGTTCCCGCAGATTCTGGAAGAACGGAACGTTGTGAGGAATCGTATTGCGATCGGGCAGCACCCAGTCGGGATCGTCCAGGTTGAAATGGATCAGGCTGGCCATGTAGTCCCAGCGGCCCAGGTCCAGCCCGATGATGTGATCGCGCAGATTGTAGGCGAACTCTTCCATCTGAAAGGCCAGGGGATGCGACTCCACCAGCGCCATGCACTTGATGTAGTCGTGCGGCAGTCCCCGCCACCGGGCCAGCGCCTGGAACAGGTCGCGCCACCACAACGCCTCATCGGCCGACTCCGCCTTCGGAATGTAGATGCACAGGGGATGCCGCAACTCGGCAGGATCAATCTCGTAAAAAATCCGGCACACGTCGAACAAGGAAGCCGAAATCAGTTCTCCGGGAATCAGTCCAGCCTGGCTGATGTGCAACCCCCGCGGGCGGGTAAAGATCACCGTGCTGCTCGGCTGAATCGTCACCGTCCGCCCACGCTTCTTGTCATAGAAACTGAGCTGTCCGCGCAAGCAGGCTAAAATGTTGGCAACGCCCGTTTCGTGATGAGACCATTCGTTGACGCAGGAATCTTCCAGATCGAGCATCACCCCGGGCGCGCCCGAGTTCAACATCTTCACGCAGAGTTCCGCATCGTCCGCGGGACCGGTCATCTGATTTCGCTGGTCACGGCACCACTCCGGCAAAGTAATGCGCCAGCCGTTGCGGACCGTGTCGGAAGGGAAGCGATGCGTCGGCTTATCGCCCTCAAGCGATGCCTGCAGCACCTCGACCCGCCGCAGGGCCAGTTCCTGTTGTCGTGGCGTGAAAGCGCGGTGCAGCGGAAGGAAGAATTCCCAGAACCCCGCCGGCAGATCGCGGGAAGGCTCAAACCCTTCGGGAGCCTGGTTGATCGGGTTCAGCAACCCGCGCGTCTCGGAAATTTCGACTGCCGTTGGCGTCATGCTGGCAAACTCCCTAACTTTGCGTGTTCAATATAATGAACACTACTTCAGTATACTGGCGGATCGTATGCCGGCGTTCATCCCCGGTCAAGAGCGTTGTTCAATATGTGGAACATACATTCATTTTGTTGTACGAGTAAGGTTTGCTACCATCAACCTTTGGGTATATGCCCTCGTCTGAGTCACCCTCCGTAGCCGTCGAGCGGGCCTTAGCCATCCTGGAGGCCGTCGCCCAGGAATCGGAAGGCCTGAGCAACGCCGATATCAGCCGTAAGCTGCAGATTCCAAAGAGTTCCGCCAGCTACATCCTGCGCACCCTCGAGAAGCAGGGGTATCTGAATCGCAATGTGGAAACGGGGAAGTACCGCGTGGGGTTGAAAGTCCTGAGCCTGAGCCGCGGCGCGCTTAGCGGAATTGATGTGCGCGAGGTGGCGTTGCCCATCATGCGCCACCTGATGGAGAAGACCAACCTGACCTGCCATCTGGCTATCCTTGACGGTCCCGACGCGGTTTATATCGAGAAAGTCGAACCGCATGGATTCATCCGAATGGATACATGGGTCGGCCGCCGCATGCGTGTGCACGCCACCAGCGTGGGCAAGGCCCTGGTTGCGTTTGTTCCCGCGGAACGGCTGGAAAAAATCCTCGCCGAGCGCGGAATGGAGAAGCGGACGCCGAAGACGATCACGACCCTCCCTCGGCTGCTCAAGGATCTAGAAAAAATCCGGCAACAGGGCTACGCCGTCGACGACGAAGAAAACAACATGGGAGCCCGCTGTCTGGGCGCGCCCGTGTTCAACCAGAATGGAGCCATTGAAGCCAGTATCGGCCTCAGCGGGACCATCAATCAGGTGAACGAGCAAACCATGCCCCGCATTCTCGAGGCCCTGAAGGATGCTGCGCGCCACATCTCCATGGGCATGGGATACCGCGCGCCCCATCGCCGGGTGAGCAGCGCGTAGAAAAAAAGGGATGGGACCTTCTCGATGACGGATGGCTCTTCCAATGAAATCGTCCGGCACTATGCTGGAGCGGATGAGGAGTCCCGCCTCAGCACCGGTTGGTTCCAGCTCGAGCGCGAACGCACGAAGGATCTGATTCTTCGACGCCTGGGACCGCCGCCCGCCACAATTCTCGACGTCGGCGGGGGAGCGGGCGCGTACGCTTGCTGGCTGGCCGATCTCGGATACACCGTCCACTTGATCGACCCCGTCCCCAAGCATGTAGACCAGGCCCGTGCGGCTTCTGCTCGCCAGGCACACCCGTTGGCTTCCATCACGCTCGGAGATGCACGGAAGCTGGCACAACCCAACCACACTGTTGATGCGGTCTTGCTGCTCGGGCCTCTCTATCACCTCACGGAGCGAGAGGATCGGCTGACGGCTTTGCGCGAAGCCCATCGCGTGCTGCGTCCCGGAGGAGTTATGTGGGCCGCCGCCATCAGCCGGTTTGCTTCGCTGCTGGATTCTCTGTCGAGCGGATTCTTTTCCGATCCAGAATTCGCTCCGATCCTCGAGCGGGACTTGGCAGAAGGACAGCATCGCAACCCGACCCCGAATCCTGTCTATTTCACGGACGCCTTTTTCCACCGGCCCGAGGAGTTGGCCGCCGAGCTAACCGAAGCCGGATTTCATGTCGAGGAGGTTGTGGCCGTCGAAGGGCCAGGCTGGCTGGCTCGCGATTTCGACCGCCTGTGGAACGATCCCCACGAGCGCGAGCGTCTGCTGGCTTCGATCCGCCGCGTGGAACACGAACCCGCGCTTCTCGGCGCCAGCTCTCACCTTCTTGCCATCGGGAAGAAATAAGAGCGCGGGATCAGCCCTGAAGAATTAGCGCGGCGAACTCGCCACCGGAGTGACCAGCGATCGTCTTCCGTGTCTTGTCCCAAGGCCCGCATCTCGCTACCATTTCAAGGAATGCCCAAGCACGTTCTGCTCTGCGCCCCGACTTACTTCGACGTCGTCGACGCCAAAAACCCCTATATGTCGGGCAATCCCCCAGTGGATCGCGAGAAAGCCATGCGCCAGTGGCAGACCTTATGCTCCGCGCTCCAGCAAAGCGGATGCGTTGTCGAAACTATCGATCCCGCTCCCGGCCTGGAGGACATGGTTTTCGCCGCCAACCAGGTTTTTGTGGGCTGGCATGACGGCGTGGGCAAGTTCATTGTTCCCAGCCACATGGTGCACACCTCGCGCCAGCGCGAGGTCCCGTTCTATGTGGATTGGTTCCGCCAGCGCGGCTACAAAATAATCGATATCGATTTCGCCCGCGACCATCACTTGGAAGGTCACGGCGACCTCCTCTGGCATCCGGATTGGTCTCGCGTCTACGCCGGATTCGGTTTTCGGACGGCCAGGGGTGGTGTGGAGAAGTTTGGCGCGGCGATGTCAGAACTGGGGATTCCGGTCGTTTCGCTGCACCTGGTCGACCGCTACTGCTATCACCTTGATACCTGTCTGTGCCCGCTGAATAACGATGCCGCCCTCATCTATCCCGGTGCCTTCGCCGCCGAGTCCCTCGCCACCTTGCGCCAATTCTGGCAACGCCTCCGCGAACTCACCGCCGACGAAGCCCATAAATTCATGGGAAACGGCATCGTAGCCAACGGAAACTACATCACGCCTTACCTCACGCCGCATCTCGAAGCTATGCTCAAAGAGGAAGGACTGACTCCTTTGGTCGTCGACACCTCAGAGTTTGAGAAATCCGGCGGCAGCGCGTTCTGCATGAAAGCGTTTCTGCCCTAGCCTTCAATGGATGATGGCGCCCGTTGCCGCCACAACCAGTCCGACGACACCCAACAACAGTCCGAGGTACCAGAAGATTCGCTTCCCTGAGAGCAGCGTGATCGAAGTAATCACCAGTCCGATTTCCAGAAACACCTCGGCCAAGTCATACCGGTCGGCGCGATTTCTTTCGACGATGACCTCTTGCTCAAGCTTTCGAGCCTCTTCCTCGACCGGCTTCTGTTCTTCTTTATAACGCTCGGCCTCCTTCGAATACTTCTCGCGCAATTTGGCGAGGGCTGCCGCGTCGATCGTGGCGGTCACCGAAGTCAAATCTGTAAACAGGTCGTCGGTATGCCGCCGAATATTTTTCGCCTGGTAGTACGCCCACTGGTCCGAAGACCGCGCCTGCAGCACAACCTCCTCCGTGTGCGCCCGGTGCCCCAGCAGAGAGACAACCGCTACCAGAACCGCCAGCACCGCCATGGTCAGCGATACCGGCGCCAGGCTGGGATCGTGCTGCGCGTGTTCTGCATGTTCCTGCAGCTCTTGAAGTTCGTCCGAACTCATGGATCCTCCCGGCGCTTAGCAAGACGCCGTTTGCAGAGTTTCGATGTTACGGATTAGCAGTTCACTGAGCAAGCGCTGGGCTGACGATCAGTGCCCGCAGCGAATGCCGAAAACTAAGAACTGGCAACTGGCCACCGCTTCTACTCCCCCATCACTTTCACAATCACCCGCTTGTCGCGCTGTCCGTCGAATTCGGCGTAGAAGATTCGCTGCCACGTTCCCAAATCAAGTTTGCCCGACGTGATCGGCACGATCACCTCATGGTGAATCAGCAGTGCCTTCAAGTGAGAATCGCCGTTGTCCTCGCCGGTTTCGTGGTGCTTGTAATTCTTGCGAAACGGCGCAAGATGCTCCAGCCACTGATCGATGTCCTCGATCAAGCCACTCTCGTTGTCGTTCACATAGACGCCGGCCGTGATATGCATCGCGGAAACCAGCACCATGCCTTCCTGGACTCCGCTCTTGCGCACGATTTCCTCCACCTGGGGCGTCATGTGCACGTACGCCCGATGGGTTTTGGTATGAAACTTCAGGTATTCAGTAAGAACTTTCATCCCGTGACTCCAGGGGAGATTCTACCCGAGCTCGGCCCGAACTTTCGGACGCGTACTTCCGTTACCCCAATTCCGTCGGGGATCACAGAAAACGCCGCGCCCCTTCTCGATAATCGAGTTTCAAGGAGGTGTTCTTGTTGTTCCGGCTTGATTACTTATCCTGTGTGCTTACGATTGTTTCGACCATCCTGGTGGGAAAACGTTGCTGGGAAGGCTGGATTCTGGCGGCCATCAACAGCGTAGTCATTTGCCTGATCAGCTTCCGAACGTCGCAATTCGGCTTCATTCCGGCAAATATTTTTTGCATTGCCCTCTACGCCGTTAATCTGCGCTCCTGGCGCAAACCCGAGACTCACTGAGGGATCAAATGGCGAGGCAGTCCAATGCCCCGCTGTTGGCTACCGCATCGTTTCTTCGATCTCCGAAATCCAGTCAGGACGTTTCAGGACCTCGCGCGGTTTCGGTCCGTCGGCGGCGCCAACAATACCGTCCTGCTCCATCAAGTCGATCAGGTGTGCGGCGCGTCCGTAGCCGATGCGCAGCCGCCGCTGCAGCAGGGAAGTGGAGGCTTTCCCAAATTCGACGACCAGTTTGACCGCATCCTGATAAAGAGGATCATCCTCGGCTCCGCTTTCTTCGCCGCCCTCAGCGCTACCGCCGGCAATCGCCTCCCGTTCCTCTCTGGGAGCCTCCAGGAACTTCTGCTCATACTCCGCCGTGCCTTGCGCTTTCCAGAATTCGACCACGGCGGCAATTTCTTTTTCCGTGACGAATGGGGCGTGCAAACGATGCACCCGCGCCGAGCCGGAAGGCAGGTAGAGCATGTCGCCCTTGCCCAGCAGCGCCTCGGCGCCGTTGGCGTCGAGAATGGTTCGCGAATCCACTTTGGTCGCCACGCGGAAGGAAATCCGCGCCGGAAAATTCGCCTTGATCAGTCCCGTAATCACGTCAACCGATGGCCGCTGCGTGGCCAGCACCAGGTGAATCCCGACGGCGCGCGCCATCTGCGCCAGCCGCGTGATCGATTCTTCCACATTGCTGGAATCGAGCATCATCAGGTCGGCCAATTCGTCGATGATGATCACGATGTAGGGAATCGGCTTGTTGTCGGAATCTTCCTCGAACAGGCTCGGCGTGTCGGCCCGGTCGAACAGCCGGTTGTATTGATCGATGTTGCGGACGCCCTTCGCCGCCAGGAGTTTCAGCCGCCGTTCCATCTCGCGCACCGCATTGCGCAGCGCATTGGCCGCCAGCTTCGGCTCAGTGATGATCGGCGTGTAGAGATGCGGCACGCCTTCATAGTTGCCCAGTTCCAGCCGCTTCGGGTCCACCAGAATCAGCCGCACCTGGTCGGGCGTTGCCTTATACAGGATCGACATGATCATGGCGTTGATGGCCACACTTTTGCCGGTGCCGGTCGAACCGGCGATCAGCAAATGCGGCATGCCAGTCAGTTCCGCCACGACGATGCGCCCGTTGATGTCTTTGCCCAGGGCCAGCGTCAGCTTGGACTTCGCGCCCATGAACTCCTGCGCCTCGATGTTTTCGCGCAGCCAAATGATTTCGCGTTCGCGGTTCGGTACCTGAATACCCACCGTCGATTTTCCCGCCATGCGCTCGATCAGAATGCTTTCTGCTTTCAGTGCGAGGCACAGGTCGTCCGTAAGATTTGTGATCCGGCTGTACTTGATGCCAGCCTCGGGCTTGAACTCGAACGTGGTAACGACGGGCCCCGGATTGATCTGCGTGATCTGGCCGTGCACGTCGAACTCGGCATATTTTTCCGTCAGGACCTGCGCCAGCAGCTTGAGTTCATCGGCGTCCACCGCTTGCTGCTCATCCGGACGCTGCAGCAGGCTGCTCGGAGGCAGTTTGTATCCGCCCGCAATGCGCGGCATCGTGGTCTTGGGCTTATGCGCGCTGTCGGCCCGCTGCGTGACCTCTGGGTCCGGTTCCGGGTCTCCGTGCTCGGTGATGCGCTCCGCAAGAATTCCGCCCGTCACACTTGCTGCGCTTTTCGTTTCTGCCGGGCGCTCTTCCTCCAGCATGCGTTCAATTCCCGTGCGTCGTGACTCCGCGGGAGCTGCAGTCTGTGCCGACGGCTGCCGTGAAGGAATCAACTGCGTTTTCACGATTGGTTTAGAGATCCGCCGCTGCTCGAGTTCTTTCTGCTGTTTCTTCCGTACCCGCTCTTCCTGCCAATCCTGGTAGCGGTTCCACAGAGCCGTCACGAAAGCAAAGCGTGTCGGCGCCCATAGTTGCAGGGCCGAAAACGAAAAGGCCGTCGAGAGATACAGAGCGACCGCCAGCACGCTCGCGCAAACAATGTAGGCTCCGGCAAGATTCAGATAATGGACCAGCACATCGCCCACAACGCGGCCGAGTAAACCTTCGATGGGGATTACCCCCATCCAGCGCCATTGCCCCGGCAGAAGCGCTAGCAGCGCCGGACCGAAAACCACAAGCCAGATTCCACCCACGCTTTTTGCCACCGGCGATTGAACCTTGCGAGAACGAAACCAGCGGACTCCGAGCAGAGCACAAAAGACGGGCAGCAGAAATGCCCCGACACCGAAAAACTGCAGCGCTACGTCGGAGATGAGAGCACCGATCACACCAATCCAGTTGCGTGCGGCGTGCGTGCCGGTGAGCACAGAAGCGCTGTTCAGCGAAGGGTCAAGTGGAGAATAGGAAGCCAGCGCGAGGAAAAGGAGGAGCGCAGAGACGCACAGCAGGAAACCGATCAGCTCATTGAGCCGCCGATTGCCCGTCGGGACAAAAATCCTTGCCAGAAAACCCATAAGGGCCGTTGTTCACACCAGACACGACTTCGTCCCGGTGGCGCAGTTCGGCCAGAGCCTCATCATTATGCCAAGAACCAGCCGCCGCGACAACGCCGGAATTCGCCGGCAGTGTACAGTTGGTTTCCCGGTGGATTGCCGCGCCAGGAGCGAGATTCGGCGGCGCTGCCGCCTGCGGGGACAAGGGTGCGCTCAGCCTGCCAATCTCGCCGCGAACGCCAGCACCAGCGCTCCGACGATAATCCGGTAAACCGCAAACGGAGCAAATCCGCGCTTGCGCACGTAGGCCATGAACCACGCCACCGACCCATAGGCGACGATGAAGGACACCACAAAACCGATGGCAAGCACGATCCATCCATGAGCATCGATCTGCGACACGCCGATCGGATTGGCGCCCTTGCCGCGCAGCGATTTCAGCAGGTCGTAGCAGGTCGCCACCACCATCGTGGGGATGGAGAGAAAGAAGGAGAACTCCAGCGCCGAAGCCCGCGACATGCCCGCGATCTGCCCGGCAGCGATGGTCGACATCGATCGCGACGTTCCGGGAAACACCGCCGAGAGAATCTGGCAGGCTCCGATCCAAATGGCTTGGCCGAGCGACATGTCTTCCATCTTCCAGGTATGGATTCGTCCTGCGGAATTTCCCGGGCCGGCTGCCTCGGACTTGGCATGCATCGCGTCGACAATCCACATGACGATTCCGCCAATCAGAAGCGACGTGCCCATGATGTACAGGCTCTCCAAATGCTTGCCGATCACTTTCGTCAGCAGAAACGCGGGAATCGCCGTGACCACGAAAGCAACGACTGTCAGTCCCAGCGGATGGGTGAGCGCGGTTCGATCACCGCGATCTCCCGTGGGAAACGTTGATAAGAACTTGGCGATGCGTTCGCGGAAATAGACGGGCAGGCAGAGAATCGCGCCCAACTGGATCACGATGGTGTACATCTTCCAATAGCCGTCTGACAGGCTGATGTGCAGCAGCGCTTCGGAGATGCGCAGATGCGCCGTGGAACTGACCGGCAAAAACTCGGTCAAGCCTTCCACAATTCCCAGCACAAGAGAGAGCAGGTAGTCGTTCAATCATCCTCCAACGAAAAATCAGGCAACAGTATCGCAGAAAAACTTTACGAGAACGTAACTGAAGAGATTTCACCTTGCAAGGCCTCAATCGCAAAGGCCGCAGACAACTTGCGCAGAGATCGCTTAGAAAAACTTGGGCCAGAACGCTTTACTCTTCGGCGTTGCCGTAGGTGGGCACGCCCTGCTGGAGATAGAAGATCAGCTTCTGCGCGCGCAAGGCCCATTCGCTCTGGGCGTAGTTGCCGACGATTTTCTGGGCGATCGCCAGGGCGCGCTCTTTCGACTCGCCGGACTTTTTCTGATTCAGCTCGGTCTTATAGATTTCGATCAGCGCGGAGCGCCGCCAGGCCGCGTCGTACAAGGCCTCCGCCGCCGCCGGCGATTGCGGGTGCTCATTGCCATACTTCTCGTAGAGATCTGCTTCCTTGTCGGGACACTTCGAGGTGGCTTCCCAATCGCCGCACAGCTTGTTCTCGATCAGGTGGAAGGCCGCGAGATCGGCCCATTTCGTTCCTGGGTACTTCTTGATCACCAGCTTCATCCACTCTTCGTTCATCTGGCCGCGCATGTAGGCTTGCCGTTCGCGGGCGGAAGGACGAGTCATGATGTCGGATCGTTCCATTTGCCAGCGAATGTCGCCGGCGCGGTACAGGCCCTCGGCGGCCAGCGGCGAGGTGGGAAACAGGTCGTAGACACGGTAGTAGAGCCGCATGGCGTCCTGAGCGGCGTCGCGGCGGCCACGGCGGCGGCTGGCCTGGTCTTCGGAATCGACGGCTTCGCCGAAGATGATCTTGTCGCCGTTGGGAGTAGTCAGGCTCACGAGCGCCTTGCCCTGGACCCAACCAGTGATGGCCTTGCCCTCCGCTTCTTCGTCGGTTGCGCCTTCTTCATTGCTCGGCTGTCGCAGGATCGCTTCCACATGAACCCAGTCGCGGCTGGTTTCGATGATGATCAACTCATGTCCGCGTCCGGCTTCGCCCAGCCTGGCAGCGTCGGAGTTGGGAGCGACGCGAATCGTTTCTTCGTGGACTAACGTGCCGCGTTGCGCTTGCGCTGTGGCGAGCGGGGCGAACCCGAGGGTAGTGGCAAGCAGGCCGACGACAGCGAGTGCTGCGAACTGGAGCCGCGAGTTCCGAAATGGGAATTCGGGCGAGTCGGAGGTATACCCCCCTCCCCCCCGGTATATTGGAATCATGAAGTTAGCGGCAAAATGTGAAAAAATCCCACAGCTGCAATAACTTACAGGCAAAATCTTCAAGGCAAAAGAGTTACCTTCGATCCTGCCGCTCTCCAACCGATTATTTGATGCTAGGTTAGTGCCCGCCGTGAGCTAGGGTCAAGAGGAATCGAGCCGCGGCGGCGAGATGGTTTCGTTTTGAAACTGGACTGCGACTGTGGCCGCGTCCCACAGGCGCGCGCGAGTGTGCATCCTCATCTTGTTGGTCTTGAGGTGGTGCTCAGAACTCAAGCCGCCCCTGAAACGCGATCATTCGAGCCTGAGTCACGGGCTGCTCCTCCACGATTAGGTTAGGGAAGAGTAGCCAACCATATGCTCACAAATATGGTATTTGTCTTCAGGAGAACTCCCCAGGATGAGCCGGGCGTGAGGTTGGCCGTGGCAGGATGACGATGCACGAATGCCGTGACGTGCGGGACCGCTTGTGACACCCCTGACGATATTCGGTCTGTTTGCGGTGACGGCGATGCTGGTGTGCTATGCCCTGGAGGCGCGAAGCCGCTGGTTCATACTGGCCTTCGCCGGGGCTTGCGCCCTGGGTTCCATCTACGGTTTTCTGCAAGGAGCGTGGCCGTTCGGATTGGTCGAAGCCGTTTGGTGTGTGGTGGCGATACGGCGCTGGGCGGTGGCAATCCGTTCCAAGTGATCTGCCGGCGATTCTGGAGCCGCCATCCCGGGAAGGGCCGGAGCTGCGCCAGACACTCTGTTTCTGTTTGACCTGCGGCGCTGTACAGAGTAGCGTGTCACGCAACAATCGTGGACTGTCCCCCAGCCAGGAATTGCCAATCGAGGAGAAAACATGCGGCATTGGAGCTGTCTTGGGATCGCCGTTCTAGTATTGCTTCCGCCGGCAGCATTTGCTCGACCAGCTGAGAATTCAGCTTTGCCACGCGTCACCGCGAACGACAACCGAATCCCGGCCGGACAAGTCAAGAACGGTGTCCTGGAGTTGCGGCTAGAACTGCGTGCTGCTGTCTGGTGTCCGGAGGATGAGAGCGGTGCTCATCGGGATATCTACGCTTTCGCTGAGGAGGGTCACGCACCCCAGATTTCCGGTCCGCTGATCCGCGTGCCGCAAGGGACGCAGATTCACGCCACGATTCGCAACACACTGGCTTTGGCCGCCAAAATCTACGGATTGCACACTCATCCCGGCGATGCGAAAGATGCACTGAAGCTGGTGCCAGGTGAGATGCGCGAGTTGCAATTTCTCGCCGGCGAACCAGGCACCTACATGTACTGGGCCACAACGTCGGACAAGGCCCTCGACGATCGTGAAGAGGCAGAAACCATGCTTTCCGGGGCCTTTGTGGTCGACGCACCGGGCACGAGGCTGGACGACCGTATTTTTGTGCTCGGTATTTGGACGAAGGGCGGAGCCGTGGGCCTACAAGGGGAAATCGCGTCGATCAACGGGAAGAGCTGGCCCCATACGGAGCGCCTGACTTACAAAATCGGCGAGGCCACCCACTGGCGTGTGATCAACCCCTCCTCAACGGATCACGCGTTGCACCTTCACGGTTTCTACTTCACGGTGGATGGAGAAGGCGACGGGGAGCGCTATGTGAGCTATTCGCAGGAACGGCGACGGCTCGCCGTCACCGAGCATGTCGACCCAGGGCAGGTATTCGAGATGAGCTGGACGCCGGAGCGGGCCGGGAACTGGCTCTTCCACTGCCACATGATGGCCCATATGTCGCCGCCGGAGGAACTCGCTCCCAAGGAAGGCCAGCCGGTTGCTTATTCGTCTTCATCGGCACATGAGCACAACATGGGGATGGGTGGCTTGGTGCTCGGCATTACCGTCCTCCCCGGTGCAGCCGCTCCAGCGAGTCCGACCACGGCAACCGCCGCGCGCAAGGTGCAACTTGTCATCTCGGACAATCCAGGGAAGGTACCGCTGTACAACCTTGAGGTCAACGATCCCATGAACCCGGCGTCGCCGGGAAAGAAGAAGGTTCCTAGTTTGTTGGGACCGCCAATTGTGCTGACCCGGGGCGAGGCCACTGAAATCGAAGTCAAGAACCAGAGCAGCAATCCGACAGTGATCCACTGGCACGGGATCGAACTGGAAAGTTACTACGATGGAGTTGCCGGCTGGACCGGTTCGGGCCAGCAGACCACGCCACCGGTGGCTCCGGGAACGTCGTTTGTTGCCCGCATGACTCCACCGCGGGCCGGAACCTTCATCTATCACACCCACTGGCACGATGATAAGCAGTTACTGAATGGTTTGTATGGCGCGCTGATCGTTCTGGAGCCGGGACAGAAGTATGACCCGGAGCATGACAAGACGTTTGTGTTCGGCATGGGGAAGTACGATCCGTTCGGTTTTCTGCTGTTGGTGAACGGCCATCCTCAGCCGGATCCCGTCGAACTGCACACCGCAACCCGATACCGGCTGCGGTTCATCAACATCACCGACAACGCCGCCGACCTGCGGCTGCGTCTGACCAGCAAAGGCCTGCCGGTGCAGTGGAAAGTGATCGCGAAAGACGGCGCGGATCTGCCGCCGGCACAGTTGAAATCCTCGGCGGCTGATATGGGAATCACTGTGGGCGAAACCTACGACGTGGAGTACCAGGCGGAGAGTCCCGGCCTTGCCGATCTGGAGATTCGGGAGACCAGTTTCCCCACGCCGGTCACGCTACCTTTGCAGCTTGTGGCCGCCAAGTAGTAATGGAGCCAGTCGGTTTTAGTCTTTGGATGGGCGAATTTCTTCCAGCATCCTGGGCTCGATGTTGCCGCCGCTGATGATGGCGACGTTCCACTTCGTTTCCGGCAACTGGTCGGGATGAAAGAGGAATCCGGCGACGGCCACCGCGCCGCTGGGCTCGGCCACGGTTGTCGGATCGGCGGTCAGCAGCGTCATCGCTTTGCGAATTTCGTCTTCGCTAACCGTGATGATGTCGTCGACAAATTTCTGAATGTGCGCGAAGTTGATTTCTCCGACGCTCTGGGTGCGCAGGCCGTCGGCTATGGTGCGAGAAACCTGCTCGGCAGGGAATTGAAGGATCTTGCCGGCGCGGAAGCTGGCCTGAGCGTCTGCCGCCAGCTCCGGTTCCACGCCAACTACTTTGGTTGAGGGCTTGGTTAACTTGATCGCAGCGGCCACGCCGCTGATCATGCCGCCACCGCCGACGGGCGCCAGGACCGTTTCTACCTCCGGCAAATCTTCTAGGATCTCCAATCCCATGGTGCCCTGGCCGGCGATGATCTTCTCGTCGTTGTATGGAGGGACGATTATGTATCCGTGCTGGTCCGCGAGTTCTTCAGCCTTGGCTTTGCGCTCGTCGCTGGCCGGGCCTACGAGGACGATCTCCGCACCCAGCCTCGCCGTGGCTTCCTGCTTGATCTCGGGTGCGTTATTCGGCATGACGATGACTGCTTTCACGCCGAGTGCGCGCGCGGCATAGGCCACGCCCTGCGCGTGATTGCCGCTGGAGTAGGTGATGACGCCGCGCTTGCGGTCTTGTTCGCTGAGGGAGTCGATTTTGTTGTAGGCTCCGCGGAGTTTGAAAGCGCCGATGGGCTGCTGGTTTTCGGGCTTTAGAAAAAGTCGGCGACCGTGTGCGAGGTCTGGAGGAATAGGGAATTCGATCAGGCGCGTGCGGAGAGCGATGCCGAGGAGGCGGGTTTGGGCCTCACGGATGTCGCCGAGGGTGACAGTGTTAGACATTCTCCTGCTGGAAAGGGCACTTTCTATACTGCATCGTGACGAAGGCTTTTTCACCCCGCTGGGGCTGGTTCATTTTCCGCTTCTGACCCACGGCTGACGCCGTGGGCTGCGATCTTGCGCCGCTTCGCGGCTGGTCGTTCATGCCTTCCGCTAGATCTCTAGAATTACGGGCATGATCAGCGGCCGTCTTTGCGTTTGCTTGGAGATGTAGCGCTTCAGGTCGGCGCGGATTTTTTCCTTGATCACGCCGTAGTCGGCTTTTTCTTCTTCGCTCGACTGCGCGAGCGTATCGATCACGATCTGGCGGGCGCCGTCCATCAGGCCGTCCTCGCCGGGATTGAAGCCGCGGGTGACGATTTCCGGGGAAGTTTCGACGCGGCCGGAAAGCTTGTTGATGGCGATGATGGGCAGCACGATGCCGTCTTCGCTCAGGTGGCGGCGGTCTTTGATGATCAGGTCCTCGACCACGTCGGTGCGATTGCCAGAATCGATGCAGACGCGGCCTACGTTGACGCGTCCGGCCTTGCGTGCGCCCAGTTCGTCGAACTCCAGAACGTCGCCGCTCTCGATCAGCATGACTTTTCCCACGGAGTTGTGCATGGCGGCGGCCATTTCGGCGTGCAGCTTCAGCTGGCGGTATTCCCCGTGGATCGGAATGAAATAGCGTGGCTTCACCAGGTTGATGATCAGCTTCAATTCTTCCTGGCTGGCGTGTCCGCTGACGTGGACGGGCGGCGAGGTGCCGTCTTCATAAATCACGTGCGCCTCGCGGCGGAAGAGGTGGTCGATCATGCGGTAGATGGTTTTCTCGTTGCCCGGGATGATGCGCGAGGAGAGCACCACCGTATCGCCTTTTTCGATTTTCGCGTGCTTGTGATTGTCGACGGCTGCGCGGGAGAGAGCAGACATAGGCTCGCCCTGCGTGCCGCTGATCAGCACGCAGACTTTTTCCGGCGGGAAATTCTTCATCTCGCCGGGATTGATCACGAGCCCTTCGGGTATTTCGATATAGCCCAGGTCCTCGGCGATTTCGGCAGAGTTGTTCATCGAGCGTCCGATGAAGGCGACCTTGCGTCCGTGATCGTAGGCGAGTTCGGTTGCCAGCTTGATCCGGTGGATGGACGACGAGAAGCAGGAGATGAACAGACGCCGCTCGGTGCGGGCGAAAACTTCGTCGAACTTGCGGCGCACGGCGCGCTCGCTGGGCGTGTAACCCTTGCGCTCGACGTTGGTGGAATCCTGAAACAGGGCCAGCACGCCGTCTTTCCCGTATTCCGCAAAAGCGTGCAGATCGAAAAGTTTGTTGTCGGTGGGTGTGGGGTCGACCTTGAAGTCGCCGGTGTGAATCACCACGCCGAGGGGCATGTGAATGGCGAGCGCCACGCAATCGACCAGGCTGTGCGTGACTTGAATGGGATGGATGGTGAATGCGCCGGCCTTGATCCGCTCGCCGGGACGAATCTCGCGCAGGTCGGCATCGTCGAGCAAGCCGTGCTCGTCGAGTTTGTCTTCCACGTAGGCGAGGGTGAACTCGGTGCCCCACACGGGCACCTTGAGCTCGGCGAGAATCCAGGGCAGGCCGCCGATGTGATCCTCGTGGCCGTGCGTGAGAATGATGCCGCGCACGCGCTGGCGGTTCTCGACGAGATAGGAAATGTCGGGAACTACGATGTCGACGCCGAGCAGTTCCGACTCCGGGAACATGAGGCCGGCATCGATGACGATAATGTCGTCACCCCAGCGCATGGCCATGCAGTTCATACCGAACTCGCCCAGCCCGCCGAGAGGGATTACTTGCAGCTTTCCAGTTGGCATTGGAAGTAAAGATGATGCTAGCACAGGGGCAGTGGCCAGTGATCAGTGGCCAGTGACCAAAACCAACTGAGCAGTGGCCACTGCTCACTGGCACCACGGTTCTTCCCGCTGGCCTTTGGTGATGGCCTGCGCTAAGGTTGAAGAAGATGCCCGATGCTGAAAGCAAATCCTGGCTTCGTCGGCGCGCCGAGAAGGCGCTGATGAAGGGGCTGACACGCGCCTATTCCACGGTACAGGTGGATCCCGACAAGTTTCTGATGCAGCTGCGTGCTGCGTATCGATTGCCGATCAGCGGTTATCACGGAGTGTATTCGCTGGAGGTCGGTGAGTTGGACGCCGTGGCGAATGCCATTATTCGCAGCGGCATGAAACTGGCGGCGGCGGAAGGCGCGGGTTTCGGTCTCGGCGGATTGATTACGATTTTCCCCGATCTCGGCATTTTGTCGGCCATCACCATGAGGACGATTCAGAAGCTGAGCCTGGTCTATGGTTTCCATTTCAACACCGACGACGAGATTGCCGAGCTGTGGATTGCCGCGGCGAGCGCGGCGGGAGTGGATATCAGCCGCGAGTTGCTGGAAAAGGAAGTGGTCAACAAGTTTGTGCCGCGCGTGATCCAGCGCATCGCCGCGCGGGCGAGTGCCGAAGTCGTGGAGAAGTGGGCGGGGCGGGTGATCCCGCTGACCAGTTCCGCGATTGGGGCTGCGCTGAATTATTGGTTTGTGCGCGCCTGGGGAGAGCGCGCCAAAGCCCACTTTCGGGAACGACATGTGCTTCTTCGACAAAGGGCGCATCAGGCCGCGCTAGCCGCGCAAAGTCATGCGACGCAGACTGGCTAGGCGCGTTGGGCTGCTTCGGCTCTTGCGAGGCTAGAGCGAATCCAGAGTTGCTGTGCCCGCAAACGGCCGCCGGGCTTTGCCCGGCCGGACAGCCCCTTCGGCTTCGCTCAGGGCAGGCTGGGGCGGCTGTCCCCACAAGAGCGGGTCATCGGATTCCCGCGTCTAGTGTGATACAAAAACTAAAGATGATCACCTTCCTTTGCTCGGGTATTCTCTTCGATCTCGACGGAGTACTGATCGATTCCACAGAAGCGGTGGACCGCGAATGGCGGGCGTGGGCGCGCGAGCAGGGCGTCGATGAGGAAAAAGTGATCGCCATTGCGCACGGCGTGCGCACGATTGAGGTGATCCGCGCGGTGGCTCCGCACCTGGACGCCGAGGCCGAGGTGCGCAGGCTGGAAAGCCGGGAGGCTGACCATCAGGAGGGTGTGTCCGTGATGCCCGGAGCGGCCCAGCTTGTGCGGTCGATTCCAAAGGGACGCTGGGGAGTGGTCACGTCTGGTACTTGCCCTCTGGCCGCGGCGCGCCTGGAGTGGGCAGGAATTCCAGTGCCGGAAGTGATGATTACGGCAGATGATGTGGTCAATGGGAAACCCGATCCGGAGCCGTATCTCAAAGGGGCGCAGAGGTTGGGTTTCGATCCGCGGGAGTGCCTGGTGATCGAAGATGCTCCAGCGGGAATTCAGTCTGCGCGCGCCGGGGGGATGAAGGTAATTGCGCTGGCTAGTACGTTTTCTCCCTCAGACTTGAAAGCAGCTGACAGGGTCGTGAGGGAGTTGGCGCAGATACAGGTTAGCCTCGACGGGGCGGGGAAGTTGGCAGTCAAGGTGCGGTAGGCGACGCTTCTGCGGGGGGATCTCGGGGACTTTCACCGCAGCCAATCTTCCAACTCAATCCCCCGATCAGTTTTTTCGTCGCGGTACTTCACGATCACTGGTGTGTAGAGCGACAGATTCCATTCTGCCTGCGCTGCCTTTTTCACAGCGCGCGATCCCGGCACCACCACGGCGCCTTCCGGCACTTCCAGCGATGCCTCGGCCGTGGCGCGATAGACTTCGCCACGCACCAGATCGTAGAGCGGAGTGGAACGAGTCAGGATGGTTCCCGCACCGAGAACGGCCCGCGCCCGCACCAGGGTCCCTTCGTACACTCCGCAGTTGCCGCCGACCAGCACATCGTCCTCAATGATCACGGGCGCGGCGTTTACCGGTTCGAGGACGCCTCCGATTTGGGCCGCGGCGCTGAGGTGCACGCGCTTGCCGATCTGCGCGCAGGAGCCGACGAGCGCGTGCGAATCGACCAGGGTTCCTTCGTCGACGTAGGCGCCGACGTTGATGAACATGGGAGGCATGCAGATCACTGAGGGTGCGACATAGGCTCCGACGCGCACCGACGATCCACCCGGGACCACGCGCACGCGGTCGGCCGTGTGGAACTGGCGGGCGGGGAAGGTGTCTTTATCCACGAACGACAGGGGGCCGCCGCCCATCTCGGCGAGCTCACCCAGGCGAAATCCCAGCAGGATGCCTTGCTTCACCCAGGTATTGACAGTCCACCTCCCGTCAATCTTTTCGGCGGCGCGAATCTTGCCCCGGGTGAGTTCGTCGCGAAATTCCAGAAAAGTCTGACGCGCCTCGACATTGCCCTCGACTTCGCCCAGGGCGGCGAGGCGCTCGATGGAAGATTTCAGGGATGACATGAAATTGTTGATTTCTGATTGTTGATTGTTGATTCTTAAGAAGCCGTGGTCCGGTTGGTGCTCAATCAACAATCATCAATCAACAATCAGCAATTGAATTTGTCAAACGCACTTGCACTCGCTGCGGATCAGCACGCCGGTCATGGCGTGAGCCACTTCCCGTGCCTGAGCTACCGACGTGTAGGGGCCGTGCCAGCGCGCATGGTTGGCGTCGTGCCCCGCAGGACGTCCCTTGCCCTGGCTGCACTGCCCACACGATCCGCGATGGAGCACAATCTTATGGGGACCGGCAGCCCAGTTCTCATAGATATAGAACTCAGAGGCTTCGGCGCCGGGACCGGCTGGCTTCGAAATCAGGCCAACTTCCATCGCCACTTTCTGCAGCCTCGAGCGCGTGTCGCGGCGCATGGGCAGAAGCGGCAAGCGGTAAACTTCTTCGATCTTGCCCATCATGGCCAGGACTGCCTTCACCGGCAGCGGGCTCGACTCGATGAAGTTGGCCTGCATGAGCGATAGGTACTTGCGCTGCAGGCTGCGTGCCGTCGTCCAGTCGTTGTCGAGAGCGGCGCGGGTGAGCGACGACATTTCGTGGGGGATCTCGTTTGATGCGACCGAGATAATCCCCACGCCGCCCAGCGCGATGACCGGGAGGGTGACCGCATCGTCTCCAGAAAAAACCAGGAATGTCCCCGGGACAGCATTGATCGCTTCAGCGATCTGCGACATGTTGCCGCTGGCTTCCTTTACTCCAACGATGTTGGGAATTTCGGCAAGTCGCGCGAGCGTGGCCGGTTCGATATTCGCTGCGGTGCGTCCGGGCACGTTGTAAAGAATAATCGGCTTGTCGCCTACCGCCTCGGCAATCGCTTTGAAGTGCCGATACTGGCCTTCCTGCGTGGGCTTGTTGTAATACGGGGAAGCGGTGAGGATGGCGTTGACGCCGGGCCGCGCAGCAATTTCTTTGGCTTTCTCGACCGCATCGTGGGTGGAGTTCGAGGTCGCTCCCGCGACGATGGGGACGCGTCCGGCGGCGACTTCGATGGTTGCGTCGATCACGTACAGCCATTCCTCGTGCGAAAGCGTGGGCGTCTCACCGGTGGTTCCGCAGGGAACCAGAAAATCGATGCCCGACTCGACCTGCCACGCAACCAGGTTGCGCAGGGCAGCGTCGTCGATGGAGCCATCCTGATGAAAGGGCGTAACCAGTGCCGTGCCACAACCACGGAGTTGCATACTCATAAGATAACGCGAATGGCCGGGTGTGTGAACATCAAGGGGCGAAGAGGGCCATGATATAAAAATGAGTCATGTCGGAAGAGCGCCGAAAGCGGCAGCAGGAGCGGTTGGGGGTGGGCGAGGCCGACCCGCGTTTGCGGAAGTTCATGATTGTGGGCGGGATTCTGGTGCTGCTGGCCGCAGCCTACACGGCGGGCTGGTATCACAGGAATCATCGCTATGATGCTATGGCAAAGTGCATGGCTTCCAGGCAAGTAAAGATGTTTGGGGCGTACTGGTGCCCGCACTGCGCCGATCAGAAGGAAATTCTGGGCAAATCCTCCCGCTTTGTATACGTGGAATGCGGCGTTCCCGGTTCGCACGCGGAGGCAGAGCAGTGCACCGCACAAGGCGTGAAGGTGTTTCCAACATGGCGATTCGCGGATGGTGCCCTGAAGCCGGGCGTGTTTTCCGTGGAAGAATTGAGCGATAAGAGCGGATGCAGCCTGCCGTGAGCAGCGCAGGGAATCTTGGTGAGAAGGGAGCCGTCTCCGAAACTCCCAACCAGATTGTGTTTGCGCTGATCGCGGTTTTGGCGGTTGCGGGAATGGCTGTATCGGGCGTATCGCTGCAGCGTCATTACGCCAAATCGGCAACGTCGTTTTGCGAACTAGGAACGAAGTTCGATTGCGACCTCGTGAACCGCAGCGAATACTCCAGCTTGATGGGAATTCCGGTCGCTGGGATTGGGCTCGTGGGGTACGGTGTTTTGCTGGTGTTGTCGCGGCGTTGTCGGTTGCGTGGGGAATCGCCCATGTGGTTGGTGGCGGCGGCGGGCGCTGGCTTGGCGTTTGCGCTCTACCTTACTTATGTAGAGGCCTACGTGCTCGGCACATGGTGCATCCTGTGCCTGAGTTCCCTGGGACTGATTGTGGTGATCACGGGGCTGGCGGGTGTGGCGCAGTTTCAATATCGAAATCAGAGGTCCCGCGCACAGAATTCCTGATGGAAGAAATCCAGAAAACTGAGAATGATGGAGCGGCCGTTTCCGCACCGGCCGTTCCCGGGGCGATTCGCGCGACTGGGGCGGTCGGAGACCTCCGCCTGCACGAGTTTCGCAGCGGCATCTTTCGCAACTCGCGCTTTCTCAGAATATGGCTGCCGCCGGGATACGACGAGCACGAGAATGTGGGCCGGCGCTATCCCGTTTTTTACCTGAATGATGGGCAGAATTTGTTTGAAGCGGCGACATCCTTCACCGGAGTCGAGTGGCAGGTCGACGAGACGGCGGACCGGCTGATCCGTGAAGGAGCGATTCCACCTTTAATTGTGGTCGGCATCGACAACGCGGCCAAGGAGCGGATTCGCGAGTACATGCCGCACCGCTCGCTGCACCCGGTGATGATGCGGGTCAAGGGCAGGTACTATCCTGATTTCCTGACTAAGGAAGTCATGCCGTTTATGTCTCGCAACTATCGCGTAGCTGCAGGGCCGGAGAACACGGGCCTGGGCGGATCGTCGCTGGGAGCGTTGATTGCGCTTTACACGGCCATCGTGCGGCCGGGAGTGATTGGAAGACTCTTGCTGGAGAGCCCGTCTCTGTGGGCGTCGCACCGGCAATTGATCAAGGACACCCGCACGGCGAGAATCTGGCCGGAGCGGGTGTTTCTGGCTGTCGGAAGCGCAGAGGCTGGAAGTGCGGAGCGAAGCCGCAGCGTGGTCAACGATGTGCGCGAGTTGGGAGCTATTCTGCGGCGTGCTGTGCTCAGCGAAAAGCGGCTAAAGCTGGTGATTCAGGAAGATGGCGGACACCATGAGTCGGCATGGGCGGGGCGGTTTCCGGAGGCGTTGCGGTTTTTGTTTGGAGAGTAGGGAGTGGCTTTAGGCTGACGCTGGGCGTGCCGCTAGTCTTTTTTCGAGCTGGGAAATCATGTACAGGAGGAACAGCATCACGGGAACGCTGAGCTGTACGTGTGTCCAGCGCGCCAGCGGTCCGAGCAGCGGAAGCGCGTAGGCAAGGTAGAGGAGCAGTTTGAGAGGCGGGGTGGCGGAATCGTTGGGGTGCTTGATGCACCAGTCCGTCAGAAAGAGCAGTGCTGGACCAAAAATCACTAGGTCGTAGACCGTGAGATGCGGAGCTACCAGGACCGTGGCCAGCAGAAGAGTGGAATAACGAAGAGGCAAAGGCAAAGAAAGGTTGCTTTGCCACGAGCGGACCGCCAGCACGAGAACGAGAAGCGCTGTGATGATGTAAACGGCGAGAGAAAGGCGTGGCCACGGCAGGAGCATCGTCCAGAAGCTACGTAAAGAATGAGTTTGATAAGGCTTCGGTTCCAGCAGGGATAACTGGGTGGGGAAGCGGAGAAGAGCACCGATCCAGTCGCGGAGTGGGCCTACGCCGTAGTAAAGCCATGCGGCGGCAAACTGAAACAAGGCTGAGAGCACTGCGCCGGCGATCAATTTCCATCGGTGCTCGACCGTGAAGATGACGGCGGCCGCGACACCCAGTTGCGGCTTGAAGATCAGGCATCCGAGAGTGAGTCCCGCGAGGAAGTCCCGTTCGTTCCGTAAGGCGAAAAACGCCAGGGTGAAGCAGGCCAGGGCAAGGGCGGAGGTTTGTCCCCAGGCGATCAAGTGCCAGAAGGCGGGAAAGGCGATGGCAAGAATCAGGACGGTTCGGCCTTCGCCGCGCAGGCTGGGACAGGCGCGCCACAACGCATAGGCGCAGGACGCGTAAATCGCCGCGCTCACAAGCAGCCACAAAACCAGCCCCCAGCCGTAGGAAAGTTGCGCAAACGACGCAAAGAGAATCGAAACCTGTGGAGGATAAAGCGGCAAGTATCGGATCCCAGCTGCGGCGGGCACGCGCTGCGCTGCGAGTGCGGCTTGTGCCTGCATGTCGTAAAGATCGGCGCCGCGGTGTGCGAGGGCGAGCGAGCCGAGCGTGTAAAGATGCAGGAAGTCCGTGCCCTTGAGGTTGCCGGCGCGATCGCGCAAGCCGGGCGTGGCTATGTTCCACGCATAGATAACCCAGAGGCACAAGGCGAGAAGGAAGCCGTGCGCGCGCACGCGGCGTGCGGTCAGAAGCGAGGCGGCGAATGCCAGCATGAGGTCACGCCTATAATAAGCTGCGTTTTGGAGTTGATCGCGAAAGAACTGCAGGCCTTCGCGCCGATCGTCCATGAGCCAACTTGAAGATGTACGCAGCGGAACGAAGCGGTGGGGGTGGTTGCGGCGGCCCGTGTGGATTTTCTTAGTGGCCTTCACGCTGCGCATCACGGTGGCGGGAGTGCTGCTCGCACACAACCAGATCTCGTGGGGAGTGAATGAGCCGGGGGGAATCGGCTGTGCACTGGTGCAGGGGCGTGGATATGCGTCCCCATTCCACGATGCAAACGGGCCTACGGCGTGGCTGGCGCCCATCTATCCGAGTTTGCTGGCCGGCCTCTTTCGTCTGTTCGGAATTGAAACGGCAGCTGCGGCAGTTGGAGCAATTCTGATCAATGTGATTGCTGCGTCCCTCACGGCGGTGGTGGTCGTTCAGTTGGGCAGGGAACAATTCGGGGAAACTGCAGGAATTGTTGCCGGCTGGGCGTGGGCGATGGCTCCCCCGCTGTTGTACGTGCCTTGGATCTTGTGGGACACGTGTCTTTCAGGGCTGATGATGGCGTTCGCCCTCCTGGCAACTCTGAGACTCGGCTGGTCCTCCCGATTGCCGGACTGGGCATGGTGCGGCGCGATCTGGAGTCTGGCAGCGCTGCTGAATCCAGTGATTCTGGCGCCGCTTCCGGTACTGGCGGTCGACGCTGCGGTGCACAGCCGCCGCTGGAAGGGTCCCGTGCTGATGATTGTGGTCTGTGTCCTAGGTCTCACGCCGTGGACGGTCCGAAATTTCCGAGCCTTTGGCCAGCTTTTGCCGGTGCGCAGCAACTTCTGGCCGGAAGTCTATTTCGGCAACGTAGATTTCTCTGTACACCCCCTCGGCAACAGCATGCTCTATCAACAGGAAGGGGAGATTTTATTTGCGAACGATCTCAGGTCGCGCGCGCTCCATTTTGCGCGTTCAAACCCGGGGGCGTTCGCGCGATTGACCGGGGAGCACATTGTCGCGTTCTGGATGCGACCTTCGCAACTCCGCCCGGCTCCTCTGGTGCTGCTGCTGATGACCGTGGGCGGGATTGTCCAAGCCTGGCGGCGAAAGAAGCGGTGGATCGGCTTCACCTCAGTGCTGCTGCTATACCCGTTCGTTTACTACGTTTCTTATGCATTCGCGCGCTATCGCTACCCGGTTGAGCCGCTGATGTATACGCTGGCTGGATACTTCGTCTACGAGTTGTGGACGGGCGATCGCAAGCCGCGGGAGGCGACGTCCGCGATGCTTATCGGCTAGGCGGGCCTCGTCTTTCCAATCCTTCCACTTGACCCACTAAGATCAAAACGCCGAAGGCGGCGAAGGGAAGCGCCATGCTGGCAGCGAGCGGGACCGACCACATTTTCAGAAGCCAGTCCGAGCCTGGAGTTAGCGGCTTGGAGATCGCCACAACGGCGAGCAGCCAAGGCAGGACTGCACACAGGCAAAACACGGAAGCGGCAGCGCGCGTCACCACCCTCCCTTGCCGAAGCTCGCGCCAATAACGAATGGCTAGCAGGACGGCGGGAAGCAGCAGTACGTGGTTGAGGGGTTGAACCACTGCGGGAACAATCAAGTCAGTCAGCGTCAGCACAAACGATAGAGCGATGGCAAAGGCCGCCGAACCGGCTGGCTGGCGCCGTGCTCGCCAGCAGAAGCCTGCCACAGTTGCCAGCGTGAGAATGGTGATGAGCCAATGCAACGGAGGCAGAGGCAAGAGTGTTGCCAGAAACGACGTGGCCCTTGCGTATCCGGCATAGGCTCTCAGCACACTTGGATATCGTACGACCCAGTCCGGGAGGAGCCACGCCGAGGCCAATACGAGGGTGACCAGCGTGACCGTGAAGCCCCAAAACAAGGACCGCCGCCGCTTCCAATCGCTGCAGAGCCACAACGCGAACCAGGCCAGCGGGAGCAGACAGATTTGAGGTTTGACTGTGGCCCCGGCCAGCAGCGCTCCGGCGAGAAACAAGCGTCCGGAAACGACCGCGACCGCCGCCCCGGCGAGAAAACAAGCGGGCAGCAGAAACGGTTGCAGAAGGCTGAGGTTCTGCATGACCGGAATGCTGGTCAGAACCAGGGCGAAAAGAGCGGCCATGGCCGGTAGAGACAATCTTAGGCGAAGAAAGCGCAGCCAAAGGAGCACGTTTAGAACCGCGCACACGGCAAGTATCCACCAGAAAACGATTCGTGCCGTCTGGAATTGAATCCAGGCTAGCGGAGCAATGAAGAATGTAAAGTACAGGGGATAGGCGAAGCGCTGTTGGTTTAGCCGTTCTTCTGGGCGGGAGGGGTCCAGTTCTTTACCGTAGTAAGCGATCTGGAGTTCGCGATTGACCTCGGTGCTGTACGGGTCGCGGTGATGGAGCAAGAGCTCGCGAGTGCCATACCAGCTCGGATAGAGATCAGTCAGAACCTTGGGCTTCAGGCCGGAGGAGTGTGCTAACGAAGAATACACAGCGTCGTTGTAGCGACTCCAGTACAGACACATGCTGGACGAGCCAACTAATACCAGCAACAAGAGAGTGAGATGCTTGATGCGGAGTGTAATGGCTGGCATGAATCGTTGACGAAGCTCGTGTTATTCGAGATTTGGGTTCGAGATTTGCGCCGTCAGTCGGGATAGGGTACCAGCCGCGGCACGGGACTGTCGCCTTCCAGGAACCAAGTCTTTCGATTGGGGAAATATTGCAACAACTCCTCATTCCCGCCCTTGCCCATATCGCGCGCCCAGACCACTTTGGCAGCGTCGATATTCGCTTCGTTGTATACCCACTCACGATCTACATCGTGGTGCGACCCGTAGCTCACGATGACCAGCTGCGGGCCGGGCAGTCGCCGAAGCTGGCGCACCATCGCGGCTCGTTCCAGGTTGCCGCGCGGCCACTCGGGCTCGATGTGCGTATGAGTCAGCGCAGCCGTCACGCGCAGAAGAATCATAGCGCACGCCAGCACCGGGATTGCGCGCACCAGTGCGGGGCCGATTGGGCGATTTGCCGGAGACCAGTGCGACAGGTGCCGCATGCCTTGAACCAGCAGTATGTAAAGCGCGCCGGTGGCAGGAGAGAAATAGTGGGGAAGAGTCCAGGTCTGGATGGCAAATCCGGCGATCATGGCGGCGCATATCAGAAGCGGCAGACGCATCTTGCGCTGTTTCACTACCCAGGGAAGCTCCAGCAGGGGCACTGTGAGCAGCGGACCTAAATAAAACTGCCACCAGGAACCGACCTTCTCCGCGCCGCGCCGCAGATATCCAGTGAAGGTGCGGTTTCGCTCGAACTCTCCCAGCTCCCAACGATAGTAATCCCGCATGACGGCGTGTTGGTACGCGGGCTCGGGCCGGGGCGTCTGCCAGATAAAGTAGGGAGCTGTTGCGTAAGTGTCGCGGTTCACTTGATAGGCCATCCGGAATGGGTTGCCGGTCACCCTGTTGTAGTAGTAGCCGGTGGCGACGCCCGCAACGAGCAAAACAATGAGGATTGGCGCAACAACCCGGGGCAAGGATCGGCTGAACGCGGGATGATTTCTGCCTACCAGCCAGAAGAGCGTGACAAACGCGATCGGAATCGCGAAGACCAAACCTTCATACGGCCGGCTGTTTGCGAGAATCGCAAGGCCGATTGCCATCAGCAGCGAGTCGCGGACGCGGAGCCGCTGGCGCAGGCGCGGCCAGGCTCCCAGCACCAGCGCACCGCCCAGAGCTGCCACCGAGGCGCACCAGTAGGTGTTCATCCAGTAGCTCAGGATTCCCAAGCGGAACACGGCCAGCGTGGCGCCCAGCAAGGCCCAGGGCGGAGGCAGCCAGCCCTGCAGCATCCAGCACAGGGCAGAGCACATCAGGGCCGTCACCAGCAGTTGGCCGATCCAGGGATGACCCAGCAATTGTCCCGCCGCCAGCACCAGGCCTTGCGCCGGCGGGTACATCGACATATAAGTGGGCCGCTCGATGATATGAAAACTCTCGAAGTGGACCCACATAGGGTGCGTCGGATTTGTCAGCCGCCCATGCGCGAAGGTGTCGGCGGCCAGGAGGTAGCTGTATTCGTCATTCCAGCGCGGCTGGGGCGTGCCCAGGATCGGGTTCAGCCCGGCGCGGACGACGAGGACAAAGAGTCCAACCAGCAGAATTGAGAGATTCTTTCGGCGAGCGAGCCGCGCGAACGCCCGCTCCAGTGAGCGAAAAGTGGGAGGTGGGCGGCGTCCGGCTCCGTTTCTCGAAGAGAAGAAAATCAGTGCACCGACCGCGATCATCAGAAACAGTTCGAGGATCGCAACCAGCTCCGGAGCCAGCCTGATGTAGAGTTTCTCCATCGTGGAGATGGCTAAAGACCGAACTCCTCACGCCGCCGATCAGTCGCCGACAGCTTCTTTTTGGGCGCTCTTCTCGAACAGGCCGTCAATGATCTGGATCATCTCGTCGTCCACGGTCCGGTTGCGCATAATGGCTTCCATCAGCGGGATCGAGACGATCTTGTTGTTGCGCAAGGCAGCCATGCAGCCGAATTCTCCGCGATGCGCCATGTCGATGGCGCCCAGGCCATAGCGAGTGGCCAGAACGCGGTCAAAGGCGCTGGGCGAGCCTCCGCGCTGGATGTGCCCGAGAACGACGGCCCGGGTCTCGAATCCGGTGCGCTTTTCGATCTCACGCGCAAGGATGTTGGCGATTCCGCCCAGCTTGACGTGGCCGAACTCGTCCTTGCCCATGTCCTGCAAAACCGGAGAGCCCTGGCCAGCGGTTTCAGAAGAAAATTTCGCGCCCTCGGCCACCACGACAATGGAAAAATAGCGTCCGCGTTCGTGGCGCTGGCGAATGGAGTCGGCGACCTTGTCGACATCGAAGGGTCGCTCAGGGATGAGGATCACGTCGGCGCCGCCGGCGATGCCGCTGTACATGGCGATCCAGCCGGCGTCGCGGCCCATCACTTCGACCACCATGACGCGATTGTGCGCTTCGGCGGTGGTGTGCACCCGGTCGATAGCCTCGCAGACTACGTTGCAGGCGGTGTCGAAGCCGAAGGTGTAGTCGGTGCCGGCGAGATCGTTGTCGATCGTCTTGGGGACGCCGATTACCTTTACGCCGCGCTCATGGAGTTTATGCGCGACGGATAACGTGTCATCGCCGCCGATCGCGATGAGAACCTGGATCTTGTTTTTCTCCAGCGATGCAATGCAGCGGTCGATGCCATCCGCCCGCTTTGAGGGATTGGTGCGGGAGGTGCGCAAGATGGTTCCACCGCGCGGCAAAATACCGCTCACCGCATCCAGGTCGAGCGGCATGCTCAAGTCTTCCATCAGGCCCCGCCAGCCCTCGAGAAAGCCGACCAACTCATCGCCGTAAGTGAAGATGCCCTTGCGTACCACGGCGCGAATCACGGCATTCAGGCCGGGACAATCGCCTCCGCCGGTCAACATGCCAATTTTCATCGTCTGCTCCTGTGCAGGTTTTTGAATTTCAGCGAACCTTGGGATGCACCCCGGGCCGGAGCTGGACTTGACGCTGCAGCCCCATCCGCGGGAAGGGCAATCGCTTGGAAGAGTTAGATTATCACCAAAGCATGATGATGCTGGCCGGAAGCCGTCTCGTCTCACAATCGGAGGGCGGCGGTTGCTGGTGTTATGGGGATTTTACGCCAGTCACGCTGTTACCCAGACGTTTTCCTTATCTCCATCGAACCGCTTTCCCGTTTCGACGTAGTGCATGGAATCGCGCAAAATCTCGCGAATGCTGGCGTTGCATAGAGGGCAACGTGGGGCCGCGCCAAAGCGAAAATGACCACCGCAAGGGCACGGCTTGAGGTGATTTTCTACGAGGGGCAAGTCCGCTTCAGTCAATGTCCACGGGTGTCGTTCCCACAATGTGCGTATACCGAGGATCGTAAGAGGAGAACACGACCATGTTTGGGCATGAATCACAATACAGGAATCCTTCATTAGAGAATCCTGCGTGGTACTGGTACTTCTGCGCGGTATGAAACGTCTGATGGCAAACGGGACATTCGATATCCACTATGCGTGCCTCTCGGTCCGCACAACATTATGACTCTTTCGGGCGATGTCAAACCTAACTGGCGAAATCAGGCGATGACACTCAAAACCCTCCCAGTCACGGGTCAATGAGTGTAACGGCGATGTTTCGCCAACAACCGACCCTCTTTGAGGTGGCGACCGTCAGTCCAGGACCCGTGCCCAAATCCCTTTGCCGCACTTCGCCTGGCATCGGCCATCCCCTCAGCAGGCCTCTTCAGGCCGTTATTACCGGTCGTGAAGCCCGATAAAGCTGCCCGGCAAAAGCTCCCAAACCCAGGCAAACCACACCCAACCGGACCAGCCCGCCAAGATACGGGATGAACCCAACGATCGTGAGGATCAACAGGCCAACCAGGAGTCCCAGCATCCAATCGCCCTTCGTGGCTCCCGAGGGCTTAAGTAGTAGCCGTCCCAGGAAAGCTCCAACCCAAATCTTCGCCAGGTAAAGCGCAGCCAGATACACCGCGAACAGCATAAGCGAGATCGGGAGGCCAATCAGCGTGATGGCTATCACGATCAAGGCCACCGGCACACCCGCCAGAATCCCAACCCCCAGCGCGAGGCTGAGCCAGCCTGAGCCTACTGCCTGAGTCGTGGCGCGGAAGAAGCCGGGAAACAGAAGCAGGCCCAGCCACCCCACCAGCATGGCGGCAGCGAACCAGACAGCCTGGTGGAAGTAGAATCTGGGGCGCGTGAACTGGCTCTTCCTCACGTGCACCTGGATGTCACGTTTGCCCGCAATGGTCGCGCCGTCGGCGATGTGCACATCTTTCAGCTGGCGCACGCGAGCGCTCAGGTTGCCGCCGACCCGGGCTGTGTTCGTCAGCGTAAGGCTGACTCCGGACGTGGTCAGATCGCGACCGATACTGCCGCTCACATCGGCATTGCCACTCGTCAAGAGGTCCACACTGCGCTTCACCTCGCCCTCGAGGCTGAAGTCGCCGGCGGCCGCCACGACACCCTCACCCACATGGCCCCGGTCATTCACACGCAAGGATTGCGCAAAGCCGTAGAGGCTGTGAGCCAATTGCCCGTCCAAGTCGAGCGACTCCGAAAAGGTGTAGATGCGGCCTTCCACGTTTCCGCTGACCACCGTTCTCTTGGCAAAACTCAACAGGTCGCCCTTGACGGTGCCGCGTACCTCCACGGTCCGGCCAAAAGCCAGCAGGTCCCCATTAACCACGCCATCCATGCGCACGGTGTTGCCGGCGGCCACAAGGGTGTCGTCCACCGTCTCGTTCGCCGCCACGGTCACGAACTCACCGTGACGTTTTTCCAGGGCAAAGCTGGGCAACGACAACGCAAGCAGCACGATCAGCAGGCGCAAGCCAGGCTGGCGCAGCCGCCCTCGTCCCAACAGCAGTGCGATGCCGCCCACCAGTAACAGCAGAGAAAGAAACCCCACCACAGCAGCATAGTCAGTCAGCATGGCAGTACCTCCGGATGCAAAGTGGTCAAAAAGGCTGAAAATCAAGTTCGTGCGGCCGCTTGCGCTGAAGGGATTGAACCATTCCAGCGCTGCCGGAATATTCAGGTCGTTGAACCAAATGGAGCTGATCGAGCCCAGCGCCAGTACTGAGGCCATCACCGCCAGGTCGCCCCACACCCAGGACCTGCGCCGATGAAAGAAGCCCTCTGGGCTGGCTGCTTCTTCCGGAAGCTCGTGCAGACTTTCGCTCAGAACGTGGTTCTCAGCGCGCAAAGCGTCCACCAGCTCCCGGCAGCGTCGGCACGTGGCCAGGTGGTCTCGCAGGCGCTGCGCCTCATCCGCCGCCAGTTCGCCGTCCACGGCGAGGGCGCAGGTCTGTTCCGAATAACATTCCATGATCACTTGCTCCTGGGGGCCAGTCTCCGGCGCAGCTCCTGCTTGGCCCGAAATATCAGCGCCGCCACGTAGTTCTTCTCCACGCCCAACTCATGCGCGATTTCGTCATAACTCAGATCGCCGTAATAGCGCAGGAGCAGCGGTACGCGATAGTTCTCCGGCAGGCGTGCGATGGTATCCCGCACCTGCGATCTCTCTTGCGTGCTGATGACAGCACCCAGCGGCGACGGCTCCGAACTGGCCGCCTCGAGGACGGCGGCTCCGTCTTCCACTTCCGCAAACACCTTCAGTCCACGCTGCCGGCGCCGCAAAGTGTCAATACACTGATTGCCAGCCACCCGTAGCAACCACCTGGGGAACGGTATCGAACCGTCGTAGCTTTCGATGGAGCGCTGCAGCTTGAGGAAGACTTCGCCGGTTGCATCTTCTGCGCCCTCCCGTGAGTTCAGCATATAACGGCACAATCCGAATACGCGCCGGACATAGCGGCGATAAATCTCTCCCAGGGCCTCGGCATCGTGAGCCTGGGCGCGCTCTATTACGCTCTCCAAACCGAGCCCCTCCATCTGCCTGGTTCCGCCCTCGCGGGGCTGCGGCTCTTTCGCCATGTTCCTTTTGGCGTCCATAGAGCAGTACGCTGCAGATCGAAGGAAATTACATACATTTTAGGGGACGAGGGGAAGCCGAGGCTGGACGCCTGGCTCTGGCTCTTGCAAGCCCACTACAGCCAGCGCGGAAGGCTGTGAATTAGTACCTTTCCGGGTTGCCAGCTCCATGTTGTCGCGGGATAGCCGTCGTAATCAGGCGATTGGCGAATACACCACCTGCGGTTGGGCGGGCACACTGCTGAACCATTTATTGAGATGGCTGTTCCTCAGCTCCTGAGTCCGATGGCGGCGGCTTCCATCTGGTCGTGAACTTCCTCGGCGCGGCTCAGGGCGGCCTGCACATTTTCGCAGATATTCTCCGGGCCGATGACCTCCTCAAATTCGGCCTGGTGAATCAGTCTGGCAGGCTGCTCGCGGGCGCCGCACAGGATCAGCGTTCGCTTGGTGGCGTGGAGCTGGCGGGCGACATCTTCGAGTGCAAACAGGCCGGTGGCATCGAGGGCAGTCATGTTGCGCAGGCGCAGAATGACGACCGGCGGCAGGCTGTGCAGCTTCTCTGTCACCACGGAGATTTTGTCGGTCGCGCCAAACAGAAACGGGCCGTGGATGCGGAAAATCGTTGCGTAGTAGGGGATGTCCTTGTCCTGCAGGATGTGGATGCGGCCATCTTCAACGTAGTCGTCAGTGACCTGGGAAACGGTGGTGGTGCTGGCGACGCGGCTGATGAAGAGCAGAGCGGCCAGAATCATGCCCGCTTCCACCGCGACCGTGAGGTCGGCGAAAACCGTGAGCGCGAACGTAACCAGCCACACGCTGATGTCGGTTTTGGTGAGCTTCAGCAGTTGCGGAATCTCCCGCCACTCTCCCATGTTGTAGGCGACGATCATGAGAATTCCGGCGAGCACGGCCAGGGGCACGTGACTCACCAGCCGCGAGGCGAAAAGCAGGATGCAGAGCAGCGTGATGGCGTGAATGATACCTGCGACCGGCGATTGCGCACCCGAACGAATGTTGGTCGCGGTACGGGCGATCGCACCCGTGGCCGGAAGCCCGCCAAACATCGGCGAAACCACATTCGCCACTCCTTGCCCGATCAACTCCACGTTGGGATTGTGTCGGTCGTTGCTCATGCGGTCGGATACCACCGCCGACATCAGAGACTCGATAGCGCCCAGCATGGCCACGGTGAACGCAGGGCCGAGCAATCCGTGGATGAGGTCGGCGCGGAAGCGGGGAATCACCAGATGAGGCAGGCCGGCGGGAATGCCGCCGAAGCGCGTGCCGATGGTTTCCACCGGAAGCTTGAACAGCACCACCGCGGCCGTGCCCAGCAGCAAGGCGACAATGGCGCCGGGAATGCGGCTCGAAATCGCGCGGCACAACACCATCACCAGAACCGTGCCCGCAGCCAGCGCCGTGGCTTCGTAGGAAAGAGTATGAAAGCTGGCGCCCAGGGCTTCCATGCGCAGCCAGAAAACGCCCGGAACTTTCTCGAGTTGCAGGCCGAAGAAGTCCTTGACTTGCGTGCTGGCGATGAGCACCGCAATGCCGTTGGTGAAACCGATTACCACGGGACGCGGAATGAATTTAACCGCGGTGCCCATGCCGGTAACGCCCATCACCACCAGGAGGATCCCGGCCATCACCGTGCACATGAACAGGCCGTCGACACCGTGGGCCGCCACGATGCCGGCGACTACAACCACGAAAGCGCCGGTGGGGCCGCCGATCTGCGTCTTGGAACCCCCCAGCGCCGAGATGAGGAACCCCGTTACGATGGCGCAGTAAATGCCGGCCTGCGGAGTCAGTCCCGAAGCGATGGAAAAGGCCATGGCCAGAGGCAGGGCGACCAGGCCTACGGTGATTCCGGCGATCAGATCGAGAAGAAACTTCTTGCTGTTATAGTCCCGCAAACAAAGGACAGACTTCGGAAGCCAACGTTCATCAAGGAAAACACGAGCCATTTTGACATTATGCCTTTGCGTGCGGACGCAAGGAAGGGAATTGCAACGAAGGAACACACTTCAGAACATGACCGGATACGTGCTCGGAGGACAGAAGGCGAGGCTCACCCGCTTACGAACAGGAGTTTGGGACTTTGATCCCAGGCTAGCGGCGGAAAGCCGAATCGCCCGTCTTCGAAGCGGTCTTCACGTCGGACGCCTTCACCGAAAGCACGCGAATCCGGTTGCGCTCAGGATCGACGAAGCATTTTACCGTGGCCAACCGGCCCTCGTAGCCTTTCACGGCCTCGGCATTGCTGACGTTCCATTCCGTGTCAATGTCTGTGAGGAAAGTCTTGCCGTCGTTTCCGATCTTGCCCGACACTGTAAGAGGTTTGGCGCCAGTCGCCCATGCGCCGGGGTTGTCGCTCTTGGCTGGTTTGGCCTGATCCTGGGCCAAGGCGAGGCTGGAAGCAACCAGAGCAACGGACAACGCGCCAAGCAACATTCGTTTCATTCCGCACCTCCACACGGCAGGAGCCGCCGTAAGACATCTTTATGGAATTCTTATGCCGTGGCAAATTCAAAATTCTTATGGGAATGATTCGAAATGCGAAGACCGTCCACAGGGATAGCCTGAAGCGGTCCTCGCACTGGGACATTGCAACCCCGCGCAAGTTTCGGCACAATGCCGACCGGGACCTCGAACGAGATGAAGAAAACGCTGTCGATTCTGGCATGGCTCGCAGTCGTGCTCCTGGGCGCCGTGGCTGTGGGCGTGGTTGCGCTGCGGCGAGGAGAGCCTATCAACGCCCTGTGGCTGGTGGTAGCGGCGACTTGCTGCTACGCCTTGGGATATCGCTTCTACAGCAGCTTCATTGCGGCGAGAATTCTTGCTCTGGACGGCTTGCGCGCCACACCGGCCGAGCGCCTGGAGAATGGCCGCGATTTCCTCGTCACCAACAAATGGGTTGTGTTCGGACACCACTTTGCTGCGATCGCCGGTCCGGGGCCGCTGGTGGGTCCCGTGCTGGCGGCGCAATTCGGATATCTGCCCGGAACGATGTGGGTTCTGGCTGGCGCCGTGTTCGCAGGCTGCGTGCAAGACTTCGTGATTCTGCTGTTCTCCGTGCGCCGCGACGGAAAATCTCTGACCGAGATGGCGAAAGAAGAGATCGGGCCGGTCGGCGGATTTGTGGCCTACGCGGCCGTGATCTCCATTCTGATCATTCTTCTCGGAGTGGCAGCGCTGATCGTGGTAAACGCGTTGAAGGCGAGCCCGTGGGGCGCGTTCACCATCGCCATGACCATGCCGATCGCGCTGCTGATGGGCGTTTATCTGCGGCGCATTCGTCCGGGAAAAGTGCTGGAAGTATCGCTGCTGGGATTCGTCCTGGTTCTGCTGGCGATCTGGGGCGGACAGTGGGTTTCGCAGAATCCGGCAATGGCGCAGATTTTCACCCTGAGCGCGCCGACCCTGGCAATTCTGATCATCGTTTACGGTTTTGCCGCCTCGGCGCTTCCGGTATGGCTGCTGCTGGCGCCGCGCGATTACCTCAGCACGTTCGTGAAGCTGGGGACGATCGCCCTCCTGGGCGTGGGAATTGTGGTGCTGCATCCTACGCTGCACATGCCCGCTTTCACTCGCTTTGTTGACGGCACGGGGCCGGTGTTTGCGGGAAAGATTTTTCCTTTCGCTTTTATCACCATCGCCTGTGGGGCGATCAGCGGATTTCATTCCCTGATTTCAAGCGGGACGACGCCGAAATTGATCGCACGCGAAACCGAGACACGCATGGTGGGTTACGGCGCGATGATGGCCGAGTCGGCGGTTGCGGTAATGGCGATCATCGCGGCGTGCGTAATGCAGCCGGGGATTTATTTTGCCATCAACAGTCCCGCGGGGGTCGTGGGTCAGGCGCCAGAAGCTGCGGTGGCGACCATCTCGAGCTGGGGATTCCCTGTGACCGCGGCCGACATGCAGGCGCTGGCTCACGCGGTGGGCGAGCAGACGCTCTACAACCGCACCGGTGGCGCGCCCGCATTTGCCGTGGGCATGGCGCAGATTTTCTCGCATAGCCTGGGCGGCGCAACCCTGATGGCGTTGTGGTATCACTTCGCCATCATGTTCGAGGCGCTGTTTATTTTGACCGTCCTCGATGCGGGCACGCGGGTGGCGCGGTTCATGGTGCAGGACGCCCTCGCCCATGTGTACAAACCGCTGGGGCGGACGAGCTGGTATCCGTCGATTCTGGCGACCAGCGCCCTGATCGTCGCCTCATGGGGATACTTTCTTTGGCAGGGGGTGAAGGATCCGCTGGGTGGGATCAACTCGCTGTGGCCGCTGTTTGGCATCGCCAATCAGCTGCTGGCGACGGTGGCGCTGTGCGTGGCGACGACCATCCTCATCAAAATGCACCGTGCGAAGTACGCGGCTGTAACGCTAGTGCCCTTGGCGTGGCTGGTGGCTGTAACCTTCACCGCATCGTGGCACAAAGTATTCGATCCGCAACCGCGCATTGGTTTTCTGGCGCAGGCGCGGGCGCTGGAAGCGGGCCCAGCCACAGGCCCCACGGCGCGTTTGATCTTCAACAATCGCTTGGATGCGGCGGTCACGGGAGTGCTTGTGGTCATGGTGGGGCTGGTGCTGATCGAGTCGGCGCGCCAGTGGCTTGAGATTCTCAGCGGGAAAAAAGAAGCACGGGTGAAGGAATCTCCCTTTGTGATGACGCGCTTGGCGGAGGGGCAGGGATGAAACAACTTTTCCATGCAGCGCGGATTCTGCTGGCAACGCTGCGCGAGATCTTCGATGAGGCGGCATACTCGCGCTTCCTGGCACGGGCCCAGATGACGCCGTCGCGCGAGGCCTACACCGCATTTTGGCGGGAGCGTGAAAAAGCGTGCGCCCGCCGGCCGCGATGTTGCTGAGCCCGCGCTTCGATCACTCCCCGTCCATACAGTGTTGCTCGCTTGACGAGCCCGCCGGGCGGCGTCATCATCTCCCACATCCTTAGCGAGAACAAATCGTTCGCAGTCCAATTGAGAGTCCGCTATGATTTCCCCGCGATGATTTCCCGAAAGACGTTCGTGATTGAGGTGGCGATGGTTCTCCTTGCCGTGGGTTCGCAAACTTTCACGCAGGCCGATGACGAGCCGGGATCGCGCACCATGCGTCCGGTGATTCGAGGACGCCATGCGGCCGTGTCTTCCATGAAAGCGGAGGCGACCGAAGCCGCGCGCAAGATTCTCGATGCGGGTGGCAACGCCTTCGACGCTGCAGTCGGCGGGCAGGCCGCCCTGGCGGTGACCGACTTCTCTCTGAATGGAGTTGGCAGCGATGCCGTGCTGCTCGTCTATGACGCGCGCGAGAAGAAAGTCTATTCGGTGAACGCGGAGCCGCGTGCTCCCAAGCTGGCGACCATCGAGTGGTATGAGAAAAACCACGGGGGAACGATTCCCGAAAGCGATGGATTGCTCTCGGGAGGACTGCCGGGCGTGGTCGATGCCTGGTACCTCCTGCTGGACCATTGGGGCACGATGAGCTTTGAACAAGTGCTGCAGCCGGCCATCGAACTGGCGGAGAACGGTTTCCCGCTGAGCGAGGACGGCGCCGCGGTGATTGCCGGCGTCAACAAGATTCTCAAGTACCCTTCGACGGTGAAAATCTATCTGCCGAACGGCCGCCCGCCGAAGGCTGGTGAGATCTTCAGGAATCCCGATCTGGCGCGCACTCTGAAGAAACTGGTGGAGGCCGAGAGAGCGAACCAGGGCAAGGGACGGCACGAATCTCTGAAAGCGGCGCGCGATCGCTTCTATAAAGGGGACATCGCCCACGAGATGGCGGCATTCTCGGAGGCGAATGGAGGATTGTTCCGTTACGAAGATTTCGCAGAATACAGCGCGAAGATCGAAACGCCGGTTTCAATCGACTACCGGGGCTATCGCGTCTACAAGAATCCATCGGCAAGCCAGGGTCCAACCGAGTTGATCGCCCTCAATCTGCTCGAAGGGTATGACCTGAAAGCCCTGGGCCACAACAGCCCGGATTTTCTTCACATCAGCGCAGAAGCGGTGAAATTGGCGATGGCCGACCGCGAGAAGTATCTCGGTGACATGGATTTCGTCAAGATTCCCTACGACGGGTTGCTTTCGAAAGACTACGCTCGGGAGCGCCGCAAGCTGATTGATTCGACCAAGGCGTCCCTGGAGTTGAGGCCGGGTTCGCCGGAGAAATTCGCGAGCACAGGATCTGCCTCGGATCGACCGGTCCGAGTAGTGCTCGACGGCAACGCCAGCCACGATGGGGACACCAGCTATATCGCAGTTGTGGACAAAGATCGCAACCTGGTCAGTTTTGAACCCAGCCTGCACAGCGAGTTTGGAACGGGCGTCATCATGGGAGACACCGGCATCATCTTCAACTGCCGCGGCGACTACTACTCGCTGGTCCGGGGCGAGGCCAACGCCCTCGAACCGGGCAAACGGCCGCGCAGCACCCTGCAGAGCACGCTGGTGATGAAGGACGGGCAACCGTACGCCATCCTCGGCAGTCCCGGGGCAGACGATCAGGTTATGCGGACGATGCAGACGCTCATCAACGTCATCGATTTCGGCATGAACATCCAGCAGGCGATCGAGGCGCCGCGCTGGTCATCGCGCAGTTTTCCGGCATCGCCTTTCCCCCACACGATGTATCCCGGTGACCTGGCTGTCGAGGCGCGCATTCCCGAGGCAACGCGGCAAGCGCTGGTTGCCCGCGGGCACAAGCTGCGCGTTGCGCCGGCCTGGTCGCTGGGCTCTAATGCCGCAATCATTATCGATGTGAAGACGGGCGTTCTCAGCGCTGGCGCCGACCCGCGCGTGGAAGCCTATGCCTGGGCGTGGTAGCTTGCGGGAACATTTCCGGCGCATCTGACATAGATTACCTTCCAGTGTCCGGCGGTTAGGACCAGCGGCATGGCTCGCGGTACACTGCCCTTACCATGCGCGTTCTCGGCATCGATTGCGGCGGAGAGTACACCGGCTACGGCGTGGTCGAGATGGATTTCCGCGGTAGTCTGTGTTGTCTGACGTGCGGCGCGATCAAGCTGTCGCCGCGCGAACCTCTGCCCCGGCGCTTATGTCGAATCTTCACGCAGCTAGGCGGAATCATCGCCGAGCACCGGCCCGATCAGGTTGCCATCGAGGACGTCTTCTACGCGCTGAATGTGAAGTCCGCGCTGAAGTTGGGACAAGTCCGCGGTGTGGCCATGCTCGCCGCCGCCGCCGCCGGACTGGAAGTCGCAGAGTATTCGCCGCTGACTATCAAGTCGTCGGTGGTGGGCTATGGCCGGGCCGAGAAGCGGCAGGTACAGCACATGGTGACGCGGTTGCTGCAGTTGGCCGAACAGCCCGAACCCATGGACGCCTCCGACGCGCTCGCCATCGCTATTTGCCATCTGCACACAGCGGGAACGCTGGAAAGACAGCGGCCAGCCGTCACGACGCGGGCCGGCTGAGCCGCACTTCGCGGGCTTGCATCAAAGATCGTACGGCGTGTTTAGCGCGCAGCTTGGATGTCTGAACCTCCTTCAAAGGCGTCACCCCGAAACCCAGCATGCTTCAGCCGGGTGAGGAATCTCGCGTGTGAGCGTCCCCGAACTCTTTGCCAGCGCGCACAAGATCCCTTCGGCTTCGCCAGATTTTTCGGCACCGGTTTACTGTTGGTCTTACTGCTCACCACCGCTGCGCTGCCGCTGTTTGGGCAGCCCGCCGTCACGGACAAGCCTTCCGCCATCGTCACCTTCACCCTCGACTTTCCTGCTTCTGATCCCAGCCACTACTCGATCTCCGTGCGCCAGGACGGGCACGGAACCTACGAGAGTTCGGCGAAGCTTTCTCCGGATTCCGATGACCAGGTGTACCAGTCCGAGTTCGAGGTGTCGGCCACCAGCCGCGATAAGATTTTCGCACTGGCTAAACAGGCAGATTATTTTGCCGGGAAGATTGACTCGGGAAATCACAAGCTAGCTTTCACGGGAACGAAGACATTGACCTATCAGGACGGCCAGCGGAAATACAGCGCGGATTTCAACTACTCCAGTATCGCGGCCGTGCAGCAATTAACAGCCTTGTTCCAGGGCATGGACAGCACGCTCGAATACGGGAGGATGCTGTCCTATTCCCACCTCTACCAAAAGCTGGCTTTGGACGACGAAGTGAAACGCATGGAAATACAGGCAAGTAGCAATGAATTGAGTGAGATACAGGCGATTGCTCCAGTTTTGCAAGAGATTGTGGACGATCCTACTGTCATCAATGTGGTGCGCGCAAGGGCACAGAGGCTGATCGAAATGGGCAAGCGCGCGGCGGCGAGCCGGCATTGATCGAGTGGTTAATGCCCGTCGGTAGTCGCCGGCAATCCGCCGCCGGACGGTCTGGGGTAACTTGGCCGCCGAGATTTCGTGACAACTACCGGACTGCAACCGTGTTCTAATCTAGGGGAAGAGTGTTTCGGGGGCGTCTATGTGCAAACCACGCTTTAGCTTGCTGGTCCTGACTGCCTTGGCCTGCGCGCTTTCTGCGCTGCCCGCTCTGGCTGGTTCACAGGCACGCATCGTTCGTTTGAGCGACGTGCAGGGTACGGCCCAGATCGACAAGAACTCCGGATTGGGTTTCGAGAATGCCTTTTTGAATCTCCCCATCACGCAGGGAACGCAACTGCGCACCAAGGAGAATGGCCGCGTCGAGATTGAGTTCGAGGACGGCAGCACGATGCGTCTCACCCCGAACACCGCAGTCGAATTCAGCACGCTCGGACTTGACGATGCAGGCAAGCGCATCTCCGTGGTGAATCTGGTTGAAGGCAAGGCCTACGTCAACTGGCTGGGCAAGAGCAGCGATCAATTCACCCTAAATTTCTCGCGCGAAAAAATCGAACTCAGCCAACCGGCGCATTTCCGGGTGGCGTCTTCATCCTCCATGTCGGAGATTGCCAGCTTCAAGAACGATGTGGAAGTGGTAGCGCCGTCGGGCACGGTGAAGGTCAGCAAGAAGAAGATGGTCACCTTCGATGCGAGTGACGAAGACCGCTCCACCGTCGCCAAGAACTTTGAAGAAGATCCCTACGACGAATGGGACAAGCAGGCCATCGCATACCACGAACAATATTCCAGGAACAATTCGACGCCCTACGGCTATGGCTACAGCGACCTGAATTACTACGGCGGATATAACAATGTCCCGGGTTACGGCATGCTGTGGCAGCCGTACTTCACCGGGGTCGGCTGGGATCCGTTCATGGACGGGGCCTGGTCATGGTATCCGGGATTCGGGTTCATGTTTGCTTCGGCTTATCCGTGGGGTTGGATGCCTTACTACTACGGAAACTGGATCTACGCGCCCGGCTTCGGGTGGGGCTGGCAGCCCGGTGGGTGGGGAGGCTGGTCGGGCGTGCCGAGGTTTGCCGGATCTCCACCAGTTCGCTTTCACCCGCCTGTGGTACCTGCGGGTACGGTGAGCACGGTGGTGGTCGGGCGAGGCGGCCCGGTGTTTACTAAAACGTCGCCGACTCACATCACGCTGAACAGCGGTTCGGCGGGATTGGGAATTGCCCGGGGATCCTTGGGCAACCTCAGCCACCTGAACAGCCAGGTGGCGAAAACGGGTTCCGTCCAGTTGCACCCGGCGCCGCAATTTTCCGCCACTGCGTCGCATGGAAGCGGATTTGGATTTGGCAGCGCTTCCAGCGCACCGCATTCCACCACGAGCGCCGGCAGCACGGGTCACGTCAGCTCCGCGGGTTCGGGCCACGCGTCGGGAGGCGGCAGCCACCGCTAGGATTTTTCTAGTTGCAACGAAAGGGGGCGGCCGCGAGGCCGCCCCCTTATCCTTTGCGGCGCAAGATCTATCGGAACAGAACACCCGCGTAGCCGACCACCAAGTCCCGGTCGCCGGAAATATCCCCCGAAGTTGCATATTTCACCAACTCGGCAGATTGCGCCCCCACCTTCCTCGCCGCGGTGATCGTCGCGATAGCCGGTCCGAAGCCGCACATGCTGACGTCCTGCTGCGTGACCACATCGTGCAGGCCCTGCGCATCGAGCGCCAGGATTCGTTCGAGCGCTTTCCCATCCTTGATGCGGGTGATGGTGTCCGATTCGTAGTGATTCATGTCGCTGGAGGCCACGATCAAGACGGGGCGCTTCTCCGCGGTAATGACGTCGGCGAGCGCAAGGCCTAATTGTTCGAGGGATTCGAACTGCGTTGTTCCCAGCGCGATGGGCACGAACGTGAGCTTGGGCTGGCGCACTTGCAGAAACGGCAACTCCACCTCGATGGCATGTTCCGCCCGGTGCGCAGCCGAGTCTTCGTGGAGCAGTGGGCAGCCCCGCTTCAGGGCTGCGGCCAGTGCGCCGTCGATCGGAATGTGGCCGAGCGGCGTCTCCCATTCGCCTTCGCTCATAATGGCGAAAGCACGTCCCATCCCGGTATGGTTTGGGCAAAGCACGATGCAGTGCTCGGGGATCTCCATCCGCGCGAACACCGCGCCCGCCACGTGACCGGAATACATGTAGCCGGCGTGCGGCACGATGCAGCCGAAGGCGCGAACCGGCTCATGCGTGGGCATCTGGGAGGTGTAGCTGCGGATTTCGGCGCGCAGGTCTTCGGGATCGCGGGGATAGAAGCGTCCGGCGACTGCCGGATGGCGGAGTGTGGTCGCAGCCATAGGCGCTCCAGCTCGATCAGCCAGGCTGACAGTACGATGTTACGAGACCATGCTAGACCCAGGGGGTGCATGGCGCAAGGCGCGATACAAGGCGGCGCTTTCTTCCAGGCTCAGAGTCTCTGCCCGCGACGCCGGCTTCACCCGGGCCTTGGCCATCGCCGCCTTGAGAAGCGGCTCTTCATATTTCAGCTTCAGATTGTTCCACAGCGTCTTGCGCTTCTGGCCGAATGAGAGCTTGAGGAAGTCGATGAACCCATCCCCCGCAACTCCAAGCTCCTGTTGACGCGGCCGAATGGTGAGCCGCAGGACGGTGGAATGCACTTTGGGTGGAGGCGTAAATGCCCCCGGCGGCAGCGTGAAAAGCTTGTCCACGCCGGCGAAAAGTTGCGCCGTGGCCGAGAGCAGGCCATAGTCGCGGCTGCCGGGCTCGGCGGCGATTCGGTCGGCCACTTCGCGTTGCACCAGGATGACGATGGTTTCGAAATACTTTGCATACTCGAACAGCCGCAGCAGAATGTCGGAGGTGATGTAGTAGGGAAGATTGCCCACCACTTTCACCGGCGCGGGCTTGAATTCGATGCCGGGGCGTCCCAGGCCGGGCTTGGGACCGAAAAGGGAGTCGAAGTCGATGGAGAGAATATCCGCCTCGATAATTTCCACGTTGTGAGCCATGCCAAATTTCAGACGAAGCTGCGCCGCCAGCACCCGGTCCAGTTCAACCGCAATCAGCCGCCGCACGCGTTTCGCGAGCACGGAAGTGAGCACGCCACGTCCGGGGCCGATTTCGAGCACGGTGCTTTGGGAGACGTCGCCCAGCGCATCCACGATCTGCACGGCATAGCTGTCGCTGGCCAGGAAATGCTGTCCCAGCTTAGGCTTGTGTTTGGGGCGGCGAGCAGATACGACCTTCGGCACGTTGACCCTCTTTTCCTCGGGCATTAGACTGGCTGTTCAGCCCCCATTCGTTGGCCGCGGGAGTCTGGGGCCCGCAACACATATTTATCATAGCGTGCGCTCGCAAGAATGCGGGCTACGTAGGAGGGTTGGCTTTCATGCACATCGCGTTTGTCGCTTCCGAAGGCGTCCCGTTCTCCAAGACCGGCGGGTTAGCGGACGTGGTTGGCGCTTTGCCCCGCGCCCTGGCGGCGCTGGGTCACCAGGTCAGCGTGTACTTGCCGCGCTACAAGCAAACCAAACTGACGGATCCCGCCACCGTGGTGCGCAGCATCACCATTCCCTTCGATGACAAGTATCGTTTCGCTTCGGTGGTGACCGGCGGAAGCCAGTCTGGAGTGCGTTTCTATTTTGTCGAGTATCCCGAGTTCTTTGAGCGCGACGCTCTCTACGGAACGCCCGCAGGCGACTACCCCGACAATGCCGAGCGCTTCGCGTTGTTCTCGCGAGCCGTGCTGGAGGCCTCGAAAGTCCTTGGCGCGCCGCAGATATTTCATTGTCACGACTGGCAGTCGGCGCTGGTGCCGATTCTGCTGCGCACGGTGTACGCGGAGGACCCTGCTTTCCGCGATGTGGGCACCGTCTTCACTATCCACAACATGGGCTATCAGGGCCTGTTTCCACCCGAGACCCTGCCGCTGCTGATGCTGCCCTGGGACCTCTTTACCATGTCGAAGATGGAGTTCTTCGGGCAGGTCAACTTTCTCAAGGGCGCGTTGACCTATTCCGACTACGTCACGACCGTCAGCCGGAAATACAGCCAGGAAATTCAGACTGCGGAGTACGGCTTTGGACTGGAAGGCGTGTTGCGCGACCGCGCGTCCACGGTGAGCGGCATTCTCAACGGCGTGGACTACGACGAGTGGAGCCCGCAGACCGACAAGTTTACGGCCGCCAAATATTCGCCGCAGGATCTTTCCGGGAAAGAGAAGTGCAAGCAGGATCTGCTGGCGGCGTTTGGCGTCAACCACGCCGACCTGAAGCTTCCTGTGATCGGCATTGTTTCGCGCTTCGCCGCGCAGAAGGGTTTCGACCTCATCGCGCAGATCATGGACCGGCTGGCGCGCGAGGAGATGATCGTGGTCGCCCTGGGCGCGGGCGACAAGCCGTATGAGGAAATGTTTACGCGCCTCGCCAAGCAGTTCCCCAACAAGATCGCGGTCAAGGTCGCCTACGACAACGCCATCGCGCACAAGATCGAGGCCGGGTCCGACATGTTCCTGATGCCCTCCAAGTACGAGCCCTGCGGCCTCAACCAGATTTACAGCCTGAAGTACGGCACGGTGCCGATCGTTCGGGCCACTGGCGGCCTCGACGACACCATCGAGCCCTGGGACGCCCGCTCCGGCAAGGGAACCGGGTTCAAGTTCACGGAATACAACGGCGAATCGTTGCTGCTGACCATCAAGCAGGCGCTGCAGGCCTTCCGCGACCAGACCTCGTGGCAGGTGCTCATGCGCAACGGCATGAACAAGGACTTCTCCTGGAATGCCTCGGCGCGCGAATACGGCAAGATTTACGAGCGCGTCAAGCAGATGCGCGGGACCGCAGCCGTGGCGGCGGGCGAAAAGGTGTTGGTGTAGGCGTTGCGGCTAGCGCATAAGGCAAAGGTGATCGAGCCAATGAGCCCTACGGCGATTTTGCAACAGTTGAGGCTGGAAGCGGGCCACGCCGTGTGACCCGCGTCACTGACAGGACTTGCTCTTCCGCGTAGCATTTCGCCCAAGCAAAGTCTCGCCACCCCGAAGAGCATATCCACCATCAGGACGCAACACCCCCCGCGGCGAGCAAGCAAACAGCCACCCTCTCAACTCCTCGCGCCTTTCCGTCCTGTCAAGAGGCGAGCTGACAATCAAAAACGAAAACGGAGGAGGAGAACAATGAAAAACGTTTCGCTATCTGCTTCGAGCGAATGCACCTGTCAGTTCAGGTCGTGGTTGCCAGCACTTGTTTGTCTTGTGGTCCTGTCCGTTAGTGCGCAAGCGACAAATGTGCAAGTGCATTGTGGTGGGAAGTTCGGGTTTGGACTGTCGAAGATTAACAGCGCCCTAAGACTGCTCGCCCCCCAAGGGCCAAACACTGTAACAGTTTCCGGCACATGCAAAGAGAACATATTGATTAAAGGCTTTGACCGGCTGACCTTGATCAGTTCAACCGGAGCCACAATTAACGATGCCTCTGGCGGGACTGGCGTGGTGGTAGACATCGAGGATTCCACGGATATCATGCTGCAAGGCTTCACGATCAGCGGTGGCTCCTCCGGGGTGTTGTGCTTCGATGGGAGCCTTTGCAGATTCAGCGGTAACACCATCGAGGGCAGCACGAACGGCGGTGTGTGGGTTAACCATTCCCAGGCAGTGTTCTCAGGTGACGTCTTTCAAGACACCGGAGATCCAGGACTGGGCATCGCGGAGGCAAACGTTACGGCGTACGGCGTCACGGTCCAACGTAGTGCTGGAGCTGGCATCTACGACGCTGACGGCAGTGTTTTTGAAGCATATCAAATGAACATACAGGACAACCGGGGCGATGGGATTCTGGTGGTCAGTCAGTCCCACATGGAGTTGGGAGCAAGTACTCTCGCCAATAACGCCTACAACGGGATCGATGTTGGTTTTCAATCTGAAGTGCTCCTGCTGCAAAACACCGTCACGACCAATGGATACAACGGAGTTTCAATTGGCGATTTGTCCCTCGCAGATTTCTCCGGTGGAGCATTTACTGGAAACGGACAGGACATCTGGTGCGGAGGCCAGTACAGCGTAGCAGGGAACATCCAGGCGGCAACGTATGGAACAACGAATTGCCCTGTTCCCTCAGCTCAAGCCGGTGCATCCAAACGAAGTGCTCCGCTCCCACGGCCCGTGCGACCCGCAGCGAGGTGATGCAGTGATACTGACTATTGGAGTCGTCTGCTTGAAAAAGGGTTATCAATACGCCGGCGAGAACCTCAATTATCGTCCACTAGCCGGAATTTCATCCCCGCCACACTGGGCGGGCCGCATGCTTGGAAGGTGACTATGACTCGCAGATTTGCCCAACTCACAATGATTCTGTGCCTGATGTCGATGCTCTGTGATGTGAAGGCCCAGAACTCCGCCCCTCAAAGAACCGCACCTCTCCGCGAGGTTAAAACCATTCAGGTCGAACCCACGGTCGTACCCAAACCGGAGACCGTCAAGGATGCATCCGCGCCCAATCTAGTTCAAGATAGCCTGAGAAATGCGGTCCGTGCTGCCAACATCGAAATCGCTGACAGCGCACCAGTTCGCGCCCACATTGTGCTTAATGAATTCACTTCTGGCAGCACCGCGAAGCGGTTTATGGTCGGTTTTGGTGCCGGTCGGAGCACCGTCGACTGTCAACTGGTAGTTCAGGATGCCGGCGGCAAGGAACTTTCGAATGTCAGGATTCGCGTTCGCGGCAACCTTGCTTTCAGTCCGTACCAAGGCAATAACACGCAGAGAAGGCAGGCCGTGAACAGCTTCGACCAGAGGCTCCTCGAAGAGATTGAAAAGATGAAGTAGTCGTTCCTTGGAGGAGGATTAGGAGACGTTTGGTTTGGCGAGGCCCGGCCGCCAAGAAGGGGTCCTCCCACCAGGTGAGGGGGCGATCCCACTCTTTCGTTTCCGGGGCGCCATGGGAATTGCGCGGGGAAAGGATGGGCTTCATGCAGGAGGCCCAGCGCCTGCTATGCAACTGTTGTTAACAGGCGGTTACACTCAAAACTCTTGTGGAAACGGCTATAATCTCGCCAATTCAGTCGCCAGTTTTCTCACACAAAGGAGGGCTTGATGCCCCCAACCCGCTTCGCTGTCTGCTTTCTCACGATCTTGATGGGCGCAATTGGGGTCTCAGCCCAAGTGTACCCATACCGGGATGGAACGCCCGGCGTCACGGGATACCGCTCGGAAGTTATGGCCGAGGTCATGATTCAGGAAAGCGAATTTCTCCGCCTCGCCGAAGCCATACCCGCCGATAGATACACGTGGCGTCCTTCGCCAGAGGTTCGCACTATCGCGGAGGTTTTTCTGCACGCCAGTGCTGCCAACTACAATCTCTACAAACTCGTAGGCACTCCCACTCCCGCTGGAGTAAACACAAAAACTCTGGAGCAGTCCACGACCGACAAGGCAAAGGTCATCGCCACGCTGCAGGCTTCCTACACCCACGCCAAGACAGCCATCCGCGCCATGCCCGACGCGGACCTCGAAAAGACTCTTGACTGGAACGGAGGAAAGATCACGGAACGAGGAGTGCTGCTCTACATCGTGCAGCACATCGCGCAGCACCTGGGTCAGCAGATCGCCTACGCACGGTCGATCGGCGTCGTCCCGCCGTGGACACTGGATCCGCCACGGAAGGACTAGTCGGGGACCCGAATCAGAAAAGGTCTGGAACCGCTTACCCGCGGTGAGCCATTCCCGGGTTTCCTCGATTTCACTAACGTTATCGCAACTTCCAATGTCTATGCTGTAGAAGGCCAAATATTGTAATCAAGGCGATTACACTCATTGAGGGCCGGGTCCCGACATTCGGAGGTGTCCGGGAGCCCAACGCGGCTGCTAGAATTCGTTTAAGATGGCTGCCGCGTCTCACATTCCCGCACTCCCCAGAACCATCTTCCACGTCGATATGGACGCTTTCTTTGTCTCGGTGGAAGAACTCTACGATCCCAGCCTGAAGGGCAAACCCGTGGTCGTGGGCGGGCAGCGCCACGAACGGGGTGTGGTTTCAGCGGCCTCCTATGCTGCCCGCAAGTTCGGGGTGCATTCGGCCATGCCTCTGCGCACCGCCGCCAAGCTGTGCCCGCAAGCCATCTTTGTCGACGGACACCCCGAGCGCTATCGCGAGTGCTCGGAAAAAGTTTTCGCCGTTCTAACTTCATTTTCGCCACAGGTTGAAATGGCCTCTATCGACGAAGCCTACCTGGACATGACGGGCACCACGCGCCTGCACGGGCCGCCGCTCAAGGCGGCCAACGCGCTGCATGAACGCATGAAGGCGCAGACGCGGCTCAACTGCTCGGTGGGCATCGGCACTTCGCGCCTGGTCGCCAAAGTTTCCTCGGCGCAGGCCAAACCCAACGGCGTGCTCTGGATCGTCCCCGGCGAAGAGGCGAAATTCCTGGCGCCGCTCGATGTTCGCGAGATTCCCGGCGTCGGCAAAGTGATGGAGAGCCAACTGCACGCGCTCGGCATCAAGAAAGTCGGAGACCTCGCCAAGCTCGAAGACTCCGAACTGGAAAACCGTTTCGGCAAGTGGGGATTGGCGCTGGCGGGCAAAGCGCGCGGCGAAGATGCCGGCGGATGGTTCGACAACGAAGTTGGTGCCGACATCGAGGCGAAATCCATCAGCCACGAGCACACGTACAACGAAGACACGGCGGACATCAGCCAGCTCGAAGCCACGCTGATGCGTTTGTCAGAAATGGTGGGACGACGCCTGCGCGAGGCCAATTTCCACGCCCGCACCATTCAGCTCAAGCTGCGTTACAAAGATTTCACCACCATCACGCGCGCCCACACCCTACCCGCTCCCACCCAACTCGATACCGAGATCTTCGAGCAGGCGAGAGCCCTGTTCCGCGCCAACTGGAAAAAAGGCCAGCAGGTGCGTTTGCTGGGAGTGCATGCAGCGTCATTTACTGAGGGCGCAGGCCAAATGGATCTGCTCGAAGGCGGACGCCAGCAGCGCTGGAAAGACGCTCTCGCCGCCGCCGACCGTCTGCGCGATCGGTATGGCGAATCGAGCGTGAAGCTGGCGGCAGGGATGAAAGGGACATTCCGCGAGCGGACTCACGAGAACCCCGCAGGGCTGCCGGGGAAGGGCAAACCCAAACAGGACTAGAAACCCGATCGTTGTCGCATACGCCTGGTTTTTGCCAACTGAGAAAGATCCCGGCCTATGTGCGGCCGAAGAGCATTCCTTGTCCGTTCTAAATAACTCGGTAGAAGCTCAACTTTCGTAACGCTCGAATGAGAGCCTTATCATAAATTCTTCGTGTGTATGCAGCGATCATAGGGGTCAGGAGGAAGTCCCTATGAAGTTCTGCAAAGTCAGCCTGCTTTTTGCTCTGCTGGTGGCAGTTTGTTTTCCGGCTCTCGCCCAGGCGCAGATCGAGTTGAACATTCCGTTCAATTTCTACGTCGCGGGCAAGTCTCTACCTGCCGGGCACTACAAGGTGGCAAAGGTATATGAGGGAAACCAGACCGCATGGTGCATTTCTGGCAACCATGGTTCGGTGATGATGCTCACAAACCCTGTCCAATCGCTGAAAACAGCGCATCGATCCGGCGTGGTTTTCTGGTACACGGGCAACAGGTATTCCCTGGCCAAAATCTGGGCCACCGACCATTACGGCCGGGACTTGCTGCTGAGAGAGAGTGTGAAAACCACCATTCTGGCGGAAGGTGGCAAGTACGTTGAGGTGGCAGCAGAGTAGCAGTTCCGCGGCAACTTACTACTTAGGGACCTGCTCAGAAACGGGCAGGTTCTTCCTTTCCCCGTATTGTTGTTCAACCGCTCCATTCGAAGCGTTGGCGGACAAACAATCGATCTATGGCCCCACAACTGGCATCTCCACAAAGCTCGCCTCGCCGGGCGCGTGCTCTTTTTCGCAACAACCGGAAAGAAGGTCAGCAGGTGCGCCTCGGAGTGCACGCCGCTTCGTTTACTGAGGGCACAGCGCAGATGGGTCTGCTCGAAGGTGGCCGCCAGCAGCGCTGGAAAGATGCTCTTGCCGCCGCCGACCGCCTGCGCGATCGGTTCGGCGAATCGAGCGTCAAGCTGGCGGGAGGGATGAAGGGTACATTCCGCGAGCGCGGCCCATGAGAACCCGGCAGGTCTGCCGGGGAGGGGCAAACCCAAACAAAGCTAGAAGCTATTGAACCTCCCATAAAGCGGTATTCGGAGCAGTTAGTGCAGACGGATGTTCGCCCATGGCGTCTCCTTCCGCCGAGTTCGTGTAGCCCGCAGATTTGAAAATCATAGGCAGAATGTGATGGGAGTCACAGCAATTTCATTCGCAGGAAAGTCACGTCTCGACCGCGTGCGCAGCAAACGAGAAGGAGAGCCTACCGCATCTAAGCTAGCAGCTGAGAATGCAGCCCTCTGCAGGAGGTAAGTTATGCACAAGTTTACAATGATACTGGTCGCAGCTTTTGCGATCAGCCTCTCTGCAATTTCTTCTGACGCGCAAGACAAATTCGAACTCTTCGGCGGATACTCCTATCTGCGCCCAGCTCTGAGTCAGACCGAAACCTTCGTATGTACTGGCGGAATCTGTCCCAACGCTGTCGTGTTCCCACCTGCGATCGTGACCACGCACCCCAACCTCAATGGCTGGGCAGCCTCGGGCACGTACCGCGTGGTCCCCTGGCTCGGCGTGAAGGCGGATTTCAGCGGGCACTACGGTACGGCATTGGGATCCAGCTCAGCGAAGGTCTACACGTTTCTATTCGGCCCCGAAGCTCGCTGGCCCAGGCATGTCTCGCCGTTCGCGCACGTTCTGTTCGGAAGTGCGCATGCAGAGAGCAGCGCAGGGACCCTCTTGAACAATCCGACGTATAACACGGTTATTAGCGGGAGTGACACAGCCTTCGCGTCGGCGTTCGGCGGAGGTATCGACGCAAAAGTGACTCCGTTTCTTTGGGTGCGGCTGATCCAACTGGATTATTTGATGACGCGCTTCAACTCCAGCACGCAGAACCAGCCGCGAGCCTCGGCTGGCCTGGTTGTGCATTTCTGACCGCAAGGAGGTTTACCCGGCGACTGTTCTATGGCCCCACCACCGGCATCTCCACAAAGCTTGCCTCGCCGGGCGCGTGGTAGACGCGCTGCACCGCCTTGCGGTAGTCACCGGGCTTAGCCCAGAAGATGTTAGGAACAAACGTTTGCGGATTGCGGTCGTACAACGGAAACCAGCTCGACTGAATCTGCACCATGATGCGATGTCCCGGCAGAAATACATGGTTCGCCGTGGGTAGCGCGAACTTGTAGAGCAAGGGCTTATCCGGAGCGATCGCCTTCGGCGTCTCCAGGCTTTCCCGATAGCGTCCGCGGAAAATGTCGGCGGAAACCATCAGTTGATAGCCGCCCATCTGCAGATCTCCCGCAACCTCGTCAGGATAGACGTCGATCACCTTCACCACCCAGTCGGAATCAGTGCCGCTGGTCGAGGCGATCAGATTCGCCACCGGCTGCCCGCTGATCTTCACCGGTGCGGCCAAGACATCGGAGGTGAACACCGCTACATCCTGACGCCCGGATGCTTCCCGCTGATCGTCCACCAGCCATTCCGGCCAGGTGAATCGGCCGCCATATCCCACAGGTTGAATAGGCCGCGCGCGGAACGGCACAGGCTTGGCGGGATCGGAGACATACTCATCGAACGCAGCGTCCCCAGAGATGGGCGCATCGAAACTCAGCTTCAGACCAGCCTTCAGATAAAGCGGCTTCGGCTGCACCGAGCATCCACTCGCGCATCCCGCAGGCCACGCCGGAAGACGCCGCCACGTATTCGTTCCAGTCTCAAACGCATTCACTGTCGCGATGTCGGCCTTGGGTGCGTCGTCCTTGAGATATCGATCGAGAAACAGCCGCAGAATTTGCGTGCGGAAGTAGACTCCGGTATCGCTGTTGAATTTCAAGGCGCCCAGCTTGCTGCCGTCGAAGATCTCCTGCCCGTGATGCCATGGCCCCATCACCAGAAATAAGTCGTTATTCGTGTCCTTTGGCTTGAGCGCTTTGTAGAGCGCCGGGGCGCCGTAAATATCTTCCTGATCCCACAGACTGTCCACCAGCATCGTTGGCACCTTTAATGGCTGCGCGGCCAGAATGCGATCCATGGCCTGCTGCTGCCACCATGCGTCGTAGCTCGGATGCTCGATCAGTTTGCGCCAGAAGCCGACCTGCTCCAGTCCGTGCCGCCGCCCCAGTTCACCCGCCGAACCAGCTTCCATGTACACGTCGTAGTCGTCGAAGTGGCCGGTCCACCACTTTTCGTCGTTGGCGCGGGTCGCCTCCTGATCGTAGATGTACGGCATATTCTGCGCGCGGAAGGCTCCGTTGTGAAACCAATCGTCACCCATCCAGCCGTCGACCATCGGATTCATCGGCACAGCCACCTTGAGCGCTGGATGCGGATTCACCAGCGCCATCAACGTCAGAAAGCCGTCATAAGAGATGCCGAGGATACCAACTTTCCCATTGCTCTCCGGAACATTCTTCACCAGCCAGTCGATGGTGTCGTAAGTGTCGGTGGAGTGATCGACCTGCGTTGGATTGAGTGGCCCACGCAGCGGGCGCGTCATCACATAGTCGCCCTCGGAGCCGTACTTTCCGCGCACATCCTGAATCACCCGAATGTAGCCGCCTTCGACAATTACTTCCGTAGCATTGTCGTAGCCATAAAGGATCGGGCCAAGATGAGAGCTGGCGGCCCAGCTGACTTGCAGGCTTGCATTGTAAGGTGTGCGCGTGAGCAGGATCGGCGCGTGCTTCGCGCCCTTCGGGATCACGATGACCGTGTGCAGCTTCGCCCCGTCGCGCATGGGAATCATCACGTCGCGCTTGACGTAGTCGAAGCTGTCGGTGACTGGCTGGAAACTGGCCGGTGTTTCGCTGGGCAAGGTCGCATTCGCCGGCGCCGTCTGAGCGGCGACAGGTGGCACAATGCAAACGTTTCCCAGTGCGACGAATAGACTGATCGCAATGCCGAGCGCAAGAATCATCGCCCGCGACGTGACTGCCTGAAAACCAATCCCACTGTTGCCGTGCTTTCCCAATGGACTCACCTCGTGCCCTGAGAGTGTACCGATCGGGAGGGTAGCCGACAACTCGTCCCCGCCGGGTTGACCCTGATCCGCGCGGCGCACTAAGATTCCCCTTCACTTTTCGCCGTCATTTCCAGGAGCCTGAACATGCGCAAACTTCTCGCGGGGCTGTTCGCCCTCGTTGTCATTTCCTTCTTTTTTCAATCAGCAGTTGCCCAGAGCGATCCGCCGCTGTTGCTGCGGGAGCCGACTCTCAGCAAGACGCAAATCGTCTTCAACTACGGCGAAGATCTGTGGATCGTCAGCCGTGACGGCGGCGATGCGCGTCGCCTGACCGCGGCGGTGGGAAACGAGAGCTCGCCCAGCTTTTCACCCGACGGAACGATGGTCGCCTTCACCGGCGAGTACGACGGCAACCGCGACGTGTTCGTCGCGCCGGCAACCGGCGGCGTGCCTAAGCGGCTCACCTTCCATCCTGCCGACGAGGTCGTGCTCGGCTGGACACCCGACGGCAAGAATGTTCTCTTTATGTCGTGGGGCAACAGCTTCCGGCACTTTGAATTTCAGCTCTACACCGTGCCCGTCGATGGCGGCTTCCCCACGCAGTTGCCGATTCCGATCGCCGCTGAGGCGTCGTACTCGCCAGATGGCACCCACCTGGCCTACGTCCCGCATGTTCAGTGGGAGGCGGCCTGGAAGCGCTATCACGGCGGCCAGACCACTCCCATCTGGATTGCCGACCTGAAAGACTCCAGCATCACCAGGGTTCCCCGCGACAACTCCAACGATCACTATCCCATGTGGGTTGGCGACACGGTTTATTTCCTGTCCGACCGCAATGGTCCGGTCAGCCTGTTTGCCTACGACACGAAGACGAAACAGGTTTCCGAGGCGCTGCACAGCGATGGACTCGACTTCAAGACGGCTGCGGCCGGGCCGGACGCTATCGTGATCGAGCAATTTGCCGCCATCAAGCTCTACGACCTCAATACCCATCAGGCCAAAAACATTTCTATCCGCGTTTCCGGTGACCTCGATGCTGTGCGGCCGCACTTCGCCAAAGTGGACCCCAAGCGTATCCAGAATTTCGGCATCTCCCCGACCGGAGCTCGCGCCGTGTTTGAAGCCTGGGGAGAAATTTTTACTGTGCCCACCGACAAAGGCGATATCCGCGATCTCACGCGCAGCCCCGCCGTCGCCGACCGTGATCCTTCGTGGTCGCCCGACGGCAAGTCGATCGCATATTTTTCCGACGAGTCCGGGGAATACGAACTGTGCATTCGCTCGCAGAACGGCCTGGGCGAAGTCCGGCACCTTAACTTGGGGAATCCGCCGTCGTTCTTCTACACGCCCGCGTGGTCACCCGATAGCAAGAAGATCGCTTATTCGGACAAGCGCCTGAACCTCTGGTACGTCGAGCTGGATAATCCCAAGCCCAAGCTCATCGACACCGACTACTTCGCCGGATTCGGTCCCACGCAGCTCAACCAAACCTGGGCGCCGGACAGCAAGTGGATTGCTTACAACAAGCAGTTGCCCAGCGGACAGCATGCGGTTTTTGTCTATTCGCTGGAGCAGGGAAAATTCTTCCAGATTACCGACGGCATGAGCGATGCGCTCTATCCCGCTTTCGACAAGAAGGGCAAGTACCTGTATTTCACCGCTTCCACCGACGTCGCGCTTTCTACAGCCGGCCTCGATATGACCAGCGATGAACACCGCGTCACCCGCAGCGCGTACGTCGCGGTGTTAAGCAAGGACGAGAAATCGCCCCTCGCCCCCGAGAGTGACGAAGAGAAGCCAAAGGACGAGAAGAAGGCCGATCAGGACAAGGACAAAGACAAGGGCGACAAGGCAAAAGACAAGGACAAAGGAAAGGATAAAGCCGCGGACAAGTCCGCCGACAAAGACAAAGACAAAGACAAAGACGCAAAGGACGACAAGGACAAGAAGAAGGAAGAACCAGTCGTCGTCAAGATCGACATCGACGGCATCGGCCAGCGCATTCTTTCTCTGCCCATTCCAGCCAAGAACTACGTCAACCTGCTGGCTGGAAAAACGGGAATCCTGTTCCTCTCCGAAGGTCCGATGGTCATTACGGAAGACGACGGGCAGAACCTGCCGCAGACTATCCAGAAGTTTGATTTGAGCAAGCGCAAGGTCGATAAGTTTCTCGACGAGGTTAACGACTACACCGTTTCCTTCGACGGCGAAAAGCTTCTCTACCGCAAGGGGGAATCCTGGGCGACCGCTTCCACCGAGGAGCCACCCAGCGGTGGCGGCCCGCCGAAGCCCGGCCTGGGGCCGCTGAAGCTCGATGGCTGGCAGGTTTACGTCGAGCCGCGCGCCATGTGGAAACAGATTTACAACGAAACCTGGCGGATTGAGCGCGACTTCTTCTACGATCCGCACTTCCACGGCCTCGATCTGGCCAAGGCCAAGAAGAAGTACGAGCCCTATCTGGAAGGAATTGCCTCTCGCGAGGAGCTTACGTATCTCTTTCAGGAGTGTCTCGGCGAGCTGACGGTCGGCCATATGTTCGTGGGCGGCGGCGAGCGGCCGGAACCGAAGAAGGTCAAAGGCGGGCTGCTGGGGGCGGACTACAGCCTGGAGAACGGCCGCTACCGCGTGGCCAAAGTCTATGACGGAGAAAACTGGAATCCGGGCATGCAGGCGCCACTTACCCAGCCCGGAGTCAACGTCAAAGCAGGAGACTACATTCTTGCCGTGAATGGCCGCGAACTGCACTCCTCCGACAACATTTACAGCTTCTTTGAAGAAACCGCCGGCAAGCAGGTGGTGCTGAAGGTTGGCGTCAATCCCGACGGCAAGGACTCGCGCGAGGCCACCGTCGTCCCTGTCGAGAGCGAAGAGGCCCTGCGCCACCTTGCCTGGATCGAGAGCAATCGGCGCAAGGTCGACCAAGCCTCGGGAGGCCGCGTGGCCTACGTGTATGTCCCCAACACCGCCGGCGGCGGCTACACCAGCTTCAACCGCTACTTCTTTTCGCAGGTCGGGAAAGAAGCGGTCATCATTGATGAGCGCTTTAATGAAGGCGGCCAGCTCGCCGACTACATCATCGACTACCTTAAGCGCCCCATCATGAGCAAGGTCGTCACCCGTGAAGGTCACGAGTGGTCGAGCCCGACGGAAGCCATCTACGGCCCCAAGGTGATGATCATCAACGAAATGTCCGGATCCGGCGGCGACGCCTTGCCCTGGTACTTCCGCAAGGCGGGTCTTGGCCCACTCATTGGCAAGAGAACCTGGGGCGGGTTGGTGGGCATCGGAGGTTATCCCGAACTCCTCGATGGAGGATTTGTGACCGCTCCCCGTGGCGCGATCTATGGCCTCAACGGCGAATGGGAGGTGGAGAACCACGGCGTTCCGCCGGACTACGAAGTGGACCTCGATCCCGCGGCCTACCGTCGGGGACACGATGCCCAGCTCGACAAGGCCATCGAAGTCGTGATGCAGCAGCTAAAGGAGCATCCCCTGCCCGAGTTCAAGCGTCCGGCATACCCGAATTATCACGAGCACGATGATCTAGGAGTGAAGTAGGGACTGGGGGCTGGCGCACCCATGCACCAATCCCGACATCGGCTGCCCCACTCGTCGCGGTTTTCGACGAGTGGGCACCACCGACCTCAGCCGCGAAATCCCAAGAGAGACAGGTCCGAGGTTCCCACCCCTTCGGCAAGCTCAGGGCAGGCTCTTGCAAAGAACGCAAGGATGGGGCACCCTCATGCGTGGTGGTGCTGAATAGAAAGCGTGGGCGACCCGCCCCTGCATAACTTGAGGATCACTGTGGCGTATTCGTGGGCGCTGGCCCAGACACCGGCTTAATTCTCCCGAGCCTCGACAGAATGCCCTCCGCCTTGGTGTGGAGGATGAGCTTCTTGATCCGCTCCCGGTCGCCCGCAGGCCACATCTCGTCGAGCGTCTGCCACGCCTGTTCTTCGCGCCCACTGTAGAGATACGCAAACACGATTTCGAGCACGATTCTCCGCGCATCCTTAAAATCAGCCACCAGAAACCTACCGATATCGCCTTCTGCGATCTTCGCCTTCACAAGTGCGATTTCGCTGTCGTATTGGTCGACAAACTGCGAGCTGACGTCGAGCAGTCCTGCAAGGTCAGCTTTCAGAATCACTCGCGGAAGTGGCGTGCAGGTATGGCACAGACCCTCAAAGTGGTCGAAGGCGCCGTCGCTAGTCATGATTCGGAACTGCCCGCTGGCCGAGTCTTTGAAAAAGAAGAACGGCGCCTCGTTTTCCATCGAAGGAAAAATCACAGGCCTCTGGCCCAAACTTGCAATCTCGTATGTATAACAGCAGTGCGCCCCGCCGGAGTAACCCTCGAGAATCAGACTCGGGTTGCCGTCCCCCAACACATCCTCGCCTGTGCCTTGGTAAATCGAGACTTCCCAGTCCTCCAGGAGAAGGGTCTGATGCCCCGCGCGATCGACTAGATAGGCACGGCAAACAGCATCATTGATCTTCGGAACCGGAACGAGCCGTACCTGAAACGCGCCAACTGGGGAAGAGGCAGCCTTGCCCGCCCGTCTGCAACCAACCCGCTCCACCTTGTCCCAGTTGGGCTTCGGCCACTCCGCCTGTCCATACAGCCCTGACGCAAAGAGTGCCGCAAACGCAAGTAGCAGGAGCGCACGCATGCCAGCGAGTGTAACGCAGCTCCTCACGGATAAGGATTTGTTTTCCGTGGCCATCTCTCTCAATCGGGGGCTGGCCCACGCATGCACCAATCCCGACATCGGCTGCCCCACTCGTCGCGGTTTTCGACGAGTGGGCACCACGGACCTCAACCGCGAAATCCCAAGAGATACAGGTCCGAGGTTCCCACCCCTTCGGCAAGCTCAGGGCAGGCTCTTGCAAAGAACGCAAGGATGGGGCACCCTCATGCGTGGTGGTGCTGAAGAGAAAAGGGTGGGCCACCCGCCACCCTCATGCGTGGTGGCGTTGAAGAGAAAGGGTGGGTCACCCGCCGTCCTTCAAATCGTGTGTGTGACCGCCCATGGAGAAGATCAGCTCAGTTTCAAAGTCCGTAGACCTGATACAAGAAGTATCCAATGAAACAAACACCAATGAGATAACAGGCTACGACGTCCTCCCAAAACTCCTTCGGTTGTTTGGCGCGGTAAATAACACGACCAAAGCGTGCCCACACTACTCCGGTACATGTCGAAACTACCCCTACGGACAGAGATATGATCCCGAGAATCAAGTAAAAATAAGGTCCCCTTAGAAGGGAGTGCGAACCAGGCATGAACAACGTCTCCTCTCCTTCCTAGCTGCGTGAAGCAACTCCCAGCCGTCACTGCAGCACCGAGTTTACTAGCAGCACTAGCACCCGCCAAGGGCTGGACACTCATTCATCAAGGCGGGATTGGGTATCAGGTGGGGGGCACGGCCCACGCATGCACCAATCCCGACATCGGCTGCCCCACTCGTCGCGGTTTTCGATGAGTGGGCACCACGGACCTCAGTCCCTGGTTCACTCATCACAGACAGCCCTTGAAGCTCCGTGATAGACGTTGCCGATGCCGGCAAACCTGCATCGGTATTACGGAGCGGGATATCTTCACTTCATCACC